>Ga0307518_10000398_pt1 | contig 33391 bp, 32 predicted proteins | sample 25_EM_MG_FD_203889 | JGI IMG/M metagenome (GOLD analysis project Ga0307518, IMG submission 203889) | Populus trichocarpa ectomycorrhiza microbial communities from riparian zone in the Pacific Northwest, United States - 25_EM | ecosystem: Host-associated > Plants > Roots > Unclassified | place... | reverse complement strand
CTACTCTGACAGAGCATCTATATTCATACTTGCACAGTGTAGACACGAATTGAGGATTTGCCATTGAGACCAGCAGAATTTGCTTAGTAAGCGTCACGATTTCTTTATAGGCGTTGCCCATTACCATTTATAGTAGGTGAGTTCTGTGTCTGACACGCTCTGATGGCACTCTGGTGCATTTCTAGCCATGTCCGTCTCGTCTGCAACGCTGCTGGGTCGTCCATGTACACGATGCGTTTGCATGACTTCCGAAACCGTTCGACTCGTTTGGACGCCATATTTTCAGTAGGTAGTTTACTCCTCGTTCGACAAGCTCTGACATTTCCTAGCACATGTACAGTCGTATATGCGCCGTTTTCAATGCTTGGTATTTCCATGCGCCCATTCGACGTATTGGCGTTGATCCCGGAGCCGTTCGACAGGTCTACACAGCGTCTTCCACCTCCAGCAGGTAGTCTGGCGGTTTTCGCGTTATTTGCAACGTCTGGTATGTCTCTGTGCCAGTTCAGCGGCATCTGCCTGGCTTCAGATACCGGTCAACGCTCCCGCCCGCCATCGCGCACCTCCAGTACTCGCGTACGAGCCTGCACGACCCCTAACAGTCTTTTCATTAATTGCTGTTCGACATGCTCGGCACATCCGAATTGCCCTTCGATGCATCCGTTCGACTTCTAGGTTGATCCACACCGCCTACACGGATTCTCGTGCCTCCAAGTCATACGCGGCGTTCCAATCGCCGCTGGATCCTCTCTCGTGTCTCGTGCGGCGTCTCCAGCACATCTGGCATGTCTTCTTCGTCACTGACCTCCTTCGGTATGTTGGACTCTTGGGTCTTGCTACAGCAAGCCTCTACGTTTGCAATGGGACTCTTCCACTTCTCGGGAAAGTTCTTGCGCAGTTCGTGTCTCCCTGGTCCCGGCCTTTGATCGACCTGTCGTGGCCTTTCGACTCTTTGTGCTGCTCTCTGACACCCTTCTTGATGCCTTGCAGCCATGATCTTGGTGACCTCCTTCCACATCTATGGCAAATTCCAACTTTGTTTGTAGATCCAAGACCAGTAGTACATCAAGAGCGGAGCGTGATCTAATCAAGAATAAGGGGACTCGCTGCGTTTTTCAGCTTGACAACCTAGTCATCATCGTCTTCCCCGGGCCTCTCAAATCCCCTGAACAGTGCCAACAGATCGTCCATCTTCAGTTTCATATTCTTCGTTTTGTCACCGCTGAGGGCCGCTGCGGCCAGCTGACGCTTGGTATCTTGTAACTATCACGCGTTTATAATCAGCCTCGCCCTGTGCCGCCACTGAGCGAACTCACCTGTAGGATCCGAGTCTCTACAGTTTCAGGTATCGTCAACTTGTAAATGTTGACATCGCGTGTTTGTCCCAGGCGATGCGCACGGTCGTATGCTTGATCCTGGATCCAATAATTAGTGGTATTTCACCGAGCAGCACTCTGAGACGTACCTCAAGGGCAGGGTTCCACCACATGTCCACCAGAATAACATTATTACATGCAGTCAAATTCAGACCTACAGTCATGTTCAACAACGTCCGGAAAGTAAAGAAACCAGTTCAAATCTCCATCGCATCCCAAACTACATGTCAGACTCACCAGTGCTCCCGGCCTTGAAAGAAATCAAGATGCAGCGCGTACTCTTGCTACTCCTAATCTTCTCCAGGCTAGCCTCACGCTTGTCTTTTGACATCGAACCATCATCTATTAAGTGTGTGAGCACATCGCAGCCATAGAGTCAAGATGAAATCTCCACATCGAACATGTTTGATTCCTTCAGCATCCAGGAAGGGCTCGATCAAATTCAACATGCTCGTGAACTGTGAAAATATGATTGTCTTCTCTGCCCCATCCGAGCGTTTGTCGATTTCCTTCAAGATCTCCAATATTTTCCTGATCTTCGCAGAGTCAGGGGGGAGATGGGAGTGCTTCGGGTTGGGGCAGGACACCGCCGCTAATGAGATACATTCGCTGCAGTGATTCGAGTCATCGCCAGGAGGGAGCCTACATTGCAGCAACGAATAGTAATGTATGTAGCGGAAACAGCAAGTAGAAAGGGGACATACGATGTCTGGCATAACTGGCATTTTTTGCTGTTTGATACACCCATCTGACCAAACATCGCAGTCATGTCTTCTGCGTCGTCATCGTCTTTGGCAGGCTGCGATTCAGCGGCATCCTTATCTATGCGGTAGTCCTTTGACACTAGTGACGGGTGATTACAAGCTAGATAGCGAGTCAGCACCCGAAGATCATATCCGTCCACGTTACACATCGCAAGGCTCGGGAGGACGCACTCACCCTGTCGCAATCGAAGTAAAAGCACCAGTACGTGAGTATAGTTGACGTTTCCGTTCTCGTTCACGAGTTTGTTGACTTCGGAAGTCATACGGTTCTGTAGGCGAACATAGAATTCCTTCTCCATCGAGTCAAACTGACATTCAATGAGGTCAAGGTTACGCTCAGGAAGCTCCAGGAGAGGTCGCCCGTTCAATATCTGATTCTTGATCCGACGGAGCATTATGGCCTTCAGGACGACCTAGAGATGAGGGTTAGGTGATTCGGACTGGAACGCTCAGCAGTGTGGGCATACATGAAGCCTCTTCATGGCCCTCCCAGGGCGCCCACTTCTGACGGGTTTGGCAATTTGCTCTTCAAAGGTATGCCATTCATTCAATGGTTGGATGCGAAGGAACTTGAGCAGGGAGTACAATTCTTCCACCGAATTCTGCCTGAAGTTACAACATTCGGAATGAACCATATTTATTGGTTTGAAGATATGATGGATAGGAAACTGGTAAGTTGAAGGACGCCACCAGAGCTTGAGACTTACATAGGCGTTCCGGTCAGACACCATCTAAACTTAGCCTGCAGGTCACAGCACGCGGTGGCAGATTTCGTTTTTCGGTTCTTGATATTGTGAGCCTCGTCTGTGTGCATGTTCAATACATGTACGCGGGCACGTTATCGAACAACCGTAATTACCAAGGACAATACGGAACCACTTCACACGGAATAGCGCGTCCCTCGTCTTACCCGCAGTTGCTCTTGCGTTTAATTTCCTCGTAAAACCATCAGATGAGTCGGAATCCGAACTTGCCCCGGCACCACTTGATTTGGCTGACTTCTTGGATTTTGATTTGCTTGACTCATCTTTGGCATTTGGTGCAAAAGAGGCATGTTCGGACGCGACAGTAGTATAGGACGTTATCACGACATGGGCTTTCTGCAATTTATACGGGTCTGGAGACGTTAAGCCTTTAAGTGTACGTAGTGATTTCAATGGCAAAGGCACAGACCTGTTGTTCGGCTCTGACCGTGGTGTTCGATGACTATCAACTTCTCCGTCATCTTTTTGATCTCGGAGGCCCATTGAGAGACGAGCGACACGGGACAAATGACACTGTCATGAAAATGAGAACGTCATAGTATTTATGAAGTGAAAACACGTACAGCGTGCTCGGAGACCAACCTTCTTCTTTATCTGACTTCTTGGGGCGCCCTTCGACAATCCGCGCAAGAGTTTGGATTGTCTTCCCGAGACTGTCCGTAACATCACAACTCTGCCATCAACATGTATTAGCACAAGGAACTTACCCCATATCGTCTGCCAATATCCCACCCCTCTTCTTTCCGCTCTCCCGTTCTCTCATCCACACTCTGCCTAATACTTGATGAGGCAACAATACCACGCCCTCCTGGAACCCCTTTACCACCGACTCTTCCATGTCAACTTCAACATCATCTGTGCTGTTAATCGAATCCTCCACAAGTGCCCGTAGAGCCTTCTCTGTCTCCGTGGACGACATGCGGGGATCAGACAGCCCCTGATATTCTGGAAGAACAATGGTTTCATTTGCGGCCTCATCTTCCCTGGTATGACTATCCCTATTTGAATCAAAAGGATGTGGTTGAACTTTTCTGGTTGGTACTTCGATTGGGGCAGGAACGCTAGTTCGATAAGGGGGTGCGTGTGGGAGCGCCCGTTGCATGGTCTTCATTGCGTTATTGATACGTGATTCAAGATGGTCGGGATCAGAGGCAAGATTGCCTTCCTCTTGCCGCTTAATGAGCGTCTTCGTAGCTGACCTGACGTGATCATCGCTATTGTCAAGGCTAGAACTAGAACAAGGGGTTCAAGTGTTATTATCACTATTATGTCAAGAAACACGGATGGCTAAGTTACGTACTGTTCTTTGTCTTTGCTTTCATCACCCTCCTCGTCCGATGAAATTAATACGGGTACTCTTCTATTTGCCTTGACTACCACTGGCGCCACTGAAGAGGCATCTGATGAAGCAGACGCGGATACGGATGATGAATTGGTCGCAGAAGACGCGATGGACTGATAATTTTCGGTTTATTCAGAACAATCGATCGTTGTCGTGCAGGTGTAAGAATCAAGGCACGCACAATGACACTTTGTGGATGCTGTCCAGATGCTTTTCTCTGACCTGGCTTGTAAAATTCTGGGTAGAGATTTGGATCCTCGAAGAGTTGCTTTCGTCTGTGGATAGGCAGGCGTTGTGAGATGTCCGAGTAAGATCAGGAAAGAAATTTACTTTGCTTCCATAGTTATTCAAGGTAGGTGTTAGACGGACAAGTGAAAAAGCTCGTGAAGGTTTCGTTCAAAGCTGCAACGCGCGTGTTGCACGCGTTTCATTAGTCGGTCATGTGATCCAAACGCTTTATGTAATCTCCACTTTCGGTATGGGTCCTCTGTTACTCCTCTTATAATGTAACTCCTACAAATGCCAGCGGCTGGTGCTTGGCACTTATAGCTGACGCCAATTCACCTCACTACGGCTCAACAGTTCAAAGTTCTTTGGTCAGCAACACTAATTGATGCATCAAAATCACAATACAGCCTGATTTCTCGTCAATGCTTTGCATCCGTTTCCACTCTTCTTGGGCGAAATGGGGCTGCCGGAAAAGGATTCAGGGCGATAGTAAACTTCCAATTCTTGCGGATTGAAATATTCCTACAGACACGATTTCCAACTAGCCGCTTCTATGGGCCGGAATTAATTCGGCTGTGCCACGAAACAAATCAAAGGCGAGATTTGGGATCGACAGTGAGAATAATACCGGAGGGTCACCCGTAGTCAACTTACAGTTGCCATGATACCTCAGTTACTTTTCATCAAGTCAGGGCACCCCAGCATCAGGGGCGGCTTTGAGAAATGTTCATTAGAATTGATAACTTTATTCATCCTCATCTTTGCATGAAATACTTCCGTTACGACACATCGTCGATCGATCGATGCAGCTGAACACAACCTCAAAAAGCCAAATAACCGGAAGTAATGAACACATACCAGGTTTAGAGCCCATAACTCATGTCGTGTTTGCTTTGTGATGGATGGATAGCGAGTCAAAGTCGTGCGATAAGCATCGAACCACTGACCCCCAACAATTCAAGTGCACAGTATTCGGTCTTCACACCACTGAGCTGTGTTGCGCTGAAGTTGTTCGTTCGCCGGGGCTTCCGAAGTTTCCTCTCTGAACCCATTTTCAACCCTACTGGGCGTATGAACGTCTTCCTCGGCTTCCGATGCTCAAGATCTATCTCATAATTCAAGCAAGTACGTAGTCATGATGGGCATTCGAGGTTGTTCTTGAACCTACTCGAAGAATTTGAACTTGGTTTCTCACGTGGGCATGAATGATGGCCTCGGAGTGCATTAGAGCGCCTTCTATGCATCGGGACTACGTGGACGATCATGTGTTAGCCACGCCAATCGGTCATCGTAGTGATGGTATCTACCAATCGAAACTCATACCGCGGGCGTCTTGTAACAGCTTGGTCATCGAGTACGAATGAGGTTAGCCCCTTTATCGTTAGCAGTTATAGATACGGATATGCCGTGTTCAAAGAGACCACTTTACTGTCTTTTACTGTACCCTGTGCAGTCAGCTGAATATTTGGTTAGTTAATTGTCACCGCCTGACGGATGCGAGTTATCATCATGTCAGATCACGGCCTAAGTTAGTGCCATTTTTGAGGGGCATATACATTAATGTCCAAGACAAACCGAGCACTCTTCGAACAACTCGCCTCCAACAGTAATGGTACATTGTAGTACGGTATTCAGAAATAGGCGATACACTGACGGTATGGGGAAGGAATGGAAGGTCTGACGTTGATGCCTGAGACCAAACTATGTACTCAGGGCGTGTGCGCTCAGATCACGGTGCCGTGTGCCGCGTAGACTTGACAGGAACAATCTGAATTTCGTGTTGGCAATCAGGGTCAGAAGCACGTTAGCGTGTCCTAAGTACATAAGTCTATCAGTGGCAGCGTCTGCAACGAAATATCCAATCGTACTTACGACCTTGCCGTGAACATTGTGTGTGGGTGTGTGCTGGTGAATGATGGCATCGATGGTTATCTGGTTATGTCTTTTGCGCAACAAATACACCGGCAATCTGGCACCAAACAAAGCAGAAGACCACAGAAAAGGGCCAGTGTTGTTGAAAACACCAAACTGGGTAAGTGTCAAAAATCGTTACATACACTTCCAGAAATTTTCAGCTGCCATTGCATTTAGTCTCTAAGATAATGATTGATCAACAGGGTCGCTGGATTACCAAGGAACTATTCAGTGTTTGAATTTTTTTTTCAATCCACGGGTGTCTGATAAGGACCAAGGCTGTTGGGGAGTACTAGCAGCAAATGTAGCTTATCATACCATGCCATGCAAGCACTGCATAGTTCATGCTTTAAGCAGTTGGAATGAAGCAATGGGATGATGTTCGGTTGTCCCTGAGGATGATCCGTGGCAAGTATGAATTCATTATGATGGCTGGGAAATGGAGAGTCCTGCACGAGAGTATGGAGCATGCGGTCTGCACAGCAGCTAGATACTGGCCATCTAAACATTGACGAAGAACTAAGCGCTGTTTCCTGCGAGGATCGAGTGCTTACTGAATACTGAAAGAAGGCGGTAGGACAATAACTCTCGCCGCTGATAGTGATTCAAGGAAAGCACGATGGGTTGGTGAATTGTCGGATCCAATTCATGGAAAGCGCAACTGACGTGGTATCACGACATACGTGATTTTCTGAGGGCTAGTATTTATGAACTGTCAGTAGATGGGGTGGCAGATTGACAAGGAATGTCAGTACTCGCGTACCTTGTTAGTTGACCGTGCGTACATACGAGCACACATTAAATTTCCGATACTCCAGTGCATCTTGCAGTGATGACGATGCTATGCATATGCAGGGATGTGGATGTGTGGACGGTAGTGAGATCTTTGCACGGGTTTGTGTTTACCAGAAAAAGACAAACGGAAATGAGGGTGGGAAGAGCGTGAGAACATTGTATTCGACAGACTTGTCCTTTCAAGTTGTCGCTGCTCGCAGCAACACGTCCAGGCCAGAACGATGGCGACGACGGCGACGATGATGGTACCGACGACGACGCTCCCAACGGGTCCGAGACCGTCTCTCTCGGGGGACCCCCGTCCGAGCATGTCCTCGCTCGCACCGGATCACTCCCAAACACGGCGTGTCTCCTCGGAATCACAGCGCACGGGTTCTCTCCGTGCATCCTCTCGCCGCACGCCAGTCCCAGCGCTCCTCGACTCATTCCCCGTCCCACCGTCCCACATTCCACTCTCTCCTGCTACACCAATTGCGTTGTCACCTTCGTCGCCGTTGGCTTCCTCTTTCCCTGCCATCAAAGAACCTCCTTCTGCTCCCCTGCCACCTGTCCCCGGTCCTTCCCCCGTCGTTTTATCAGATCTAATCGTCTCTCGTCGCTCGTTCCAGTCAGAGAGGCATGTAGGTCCTCCTTCCGGCTTAGACACTGTCCCGAGGTGTTCGCTCGATGGACATGCACCGCCATCAGCCCAAGTGCGGTTGTATGAGCCCGGAAGGCCGAGGAAAGGCTCGCTCTCTTCCCTTCGCAACACCGCCTATTCCACTGTCCCAAGTGACCAGGGGCATGCAGCAATACAGGAAGAACCTGCAGCGGAGGCTCATCATACTCGTAGGTGTTTTCCCCCACGTCCTTTGTTTCTTTACTCACCCTTGCAATAGCTCCCGTACAGTCGAATGCATCTGCGTCTGTTATTGCGTCTCCACTGTCACCATTCGCACTCGACGCTGCCCTCAACCCAGATGGAGGTATACCACAGTCTATCTTTCCTCTTCACTCATCCTCGGCTTCAACCCCTGCCGTACTTCGACCCAGCCCATCTCGTAAGTCCAGTACAGGACCCGCGATATCCCTATCAGATGGCGCATATGTTGATGACTCGATCGCGAGTATCGATATGAGTGACTTGAATGCCCTCAAGTTGGACAACGAAGGCGACAGCGAGGTCGCTGACCCACAACCGTTTCCTGCTTTCCCCCCCGTTTCTCAACTCCCTGGTTTCCATCCGGTGGTCACGGGGGCTGGTCGCCCACTCTACACCCACACTCCGCGTAAACCCAGCAAGGCATCCATTTCCTCCGTACACGTGTTCCCCACTTCCTCCGCTGACGTTAGCAGTACGCACCATCGCGTTGGTGACGACGACGACGATGACGGTGATTACGGAGCGCATAACGATCGCAAGACGCGTGGTGGCACGCCATCCCAATCTCGGTCGAGCTCCCCAGAGATAGCTCACATCATCTCATTAACACCTCGCCCACGTAAACGGTCAACCTCAGCCCGGCCGAGAACCCGCACATCCAGTCTTGGAAGGGAAAGGAAGTCGAGTGTTAGGAGCAGGAGAGGTTCTGATGCAGTGCCTCTACCTCCTTTGCCAAAGTTGCCTCCAAGTAGGATGAGGTCCACTGCTGAGTTGGGAAGGTCTGGGGTTGGAGAGAATCTGGCTGGCGAAGAAACAGAGGGTATGGTAGATGAGGCACATGATTCCGATTCCAGTCTCGACCTGCATACCCCTTTGCCGTGAGTCTTCTTTTGTATAATCTGTTCATTTTACAGGCAAGTACTCACCCTCGTTCCAAATTCCCATATGTAGAGACCTCATGTTACGTCATGGAATGCTCTCTCCCAATTCGAAGCTATTGCCACAGCCAAACTTTGGGATCGATCCTACCACGCGGATGAGTATCGTGTCGGACGTGTCGCACCTGTCCAGTGCCTCTTGTCTCTCCAACGCATCCAATCTGTCTCTCGCTTCAAATGTAAGTACGTCGTCCAAGCACCTCAAGGATGCGAGAGATACACCCAAGAGGCGAACAAGACACCGTGATGGCAAGCTGCTCAAGGGGGGGATTGGACTCACGACCGGTTTGGGATGGAGTGACAGGTAAATAGATTTCCTTTGGTGATTTAGTGCGGATAGGCTCAGTTGATCCGCCGACGGGAACTTGATTCTATTCGCTGGTGTTCGCTTTGCCTGTTCTGTCCGTGTATTGGATGTGCTGATCAAACCTTTTCCCAATCCAGCGAAGACGAAGACGCACCATCTGCCCTCACACGCCGACTCTCTCGACTCGTACTCTCCCGGCGTTCTTCGTCCTCTTCGATCCAGTCCTTTCGATCAATTCATTCGCAACCTTTTTCATCACATCCTCTTTCCCGCTCGATATCGCATAGCGTCCTGCGCGAGGTAGATGAGCACGAGGGCGCTGGTCCTAGTACCAACCCTATTGGTACCAGCCTTTGCCCCGTCGACGAGTTTGGCTACACCGATGGTGTCGCATCGCGCAGTCTCCCATCAAGGTCTGGCAGCAGGATAGTTAGTCGTTCTGGTAGCACGCACAGCACTGGTTCCGGCTCTGGCTCGCGGTATAGCAATTACTCAACGATGTCTGCTCCAGCGGCTAGCCTGCGCACAAGGGCAAGTTCGGGATCAAGTTCGTATGAGCCCATGAGCAGGGCAAGTAGTTTTTCATACAGAGGATATAGCGGGCCAGGGCTCGCATTAAGTATCCCCGAGCAGGACGATGGTGTTACACCCACGCGTGCTGCATTCAAGCGGGCAAGTTTGGGCGCTGTTGGGAATGGGAATGGTACGCAAGGAAGTGGAGAGTCGCCACATACCCCAAGCAGTACAGCGTCCTCTGCGAGCTTGTCGTTCCCAGTCACGCCCGATAGCACCGACATTGGTCAGATCGATAAGAAGAGCGAAGGACAGCCGGTTGGCATTGCGGCCAAATCGATCACGAACAAGGATAAGAGTCTTCCTCCTTTACCCCCTTCTGGCATTCCAGCCACTGTTAATGAGAGCGGCACGATTCCCAGAGGCAAATACCCATTTGGTCTTGGCCTCAAAGCACCGAGTGGGCTACAACGCCCGCGAACGTACTCCAATGCGTCTTCTGTATCGACCCACTCGGTTGTTGGCCCTGGTGCCGACAGCTCTGGTTCGGTGCCTACCGGTGGTCATAACATGTCAAGGAGTCCTTCAACAACTCCAGGAATCCCCTCCGCAACGTCGCGGCCGTCAATTGGAGGAGCATCGATACCACGCCCTTCGCTTGGTATTCCACGACCATCATTATCGTCTTTGTCTTCAGCCGTAGGGTCGTTACCCCGACCGTCTCTGACACTTTCATCGATCAAGTTGCCCTCCTCTGCACCTGCATCAACTGCGACATCGCCTTTGTCGCCTTTACCTGCGACAGGAAATGGCCAGGGTCAAATACCACGACCCCTGAAACTCGTCCCTCCAAGATCTGTAACGTCCCCTTCGATTGATTCCCCCCGCTCACAGACACCGTTCCTGTCGCGTACACCCACCCCCAGTACTTTGAAATCCCTAGAGCCCGGCGAGCAGCTTCCCCGCCCCGGCCAGGTCCTCACCTATAATAGGAACCTGCACGACCAGCTCAAGCTCCGGGCGCTTTCACCGTCCTCGGGTATCCCCAGTGCCAAAATTGGGCCTGTGTCGCCAGGGGGCACACAGACTCTCTTGATGCCTCAGGGCAGTACTTCGCCAAGCTCCAGTCCGCTCACCAGTCCTACTACAGGGGACAGCCCCAAGCCGAAGCCGAGGACTGGTACGGGGATGACATACCGCACAAACGGCACGAGCAGGATCAGGGCTCCGTCGACGCCTGTACGACCCTAGGCGGTTGACGTTTCGCGGGGATGAGGGGATCTCATTGGTGGGGGATGGCGAGTATTTGTGACGTCGTGGAAACGATAGGTGGGGATGGTGAAGACTGGTGAGCATATGGTAGTGTGGAGGCAAAGGCAACTGGGTGCAAGTGCGGGGTGTAAAAGTTCGAGACGTGGTTCGTCTCTCATACGCTGCTGATTGATTCAAGCGGGGCATGAATTACCTTTCGTGGACTTGTGACCATATGGTCGTGATCTTTCTCCCTTGCCGTTGGTTGAGGGTGTCGGTGATTGTTTGGTGTGCATGCTGCCTGTCCCAGTCTACAACGCTGGAGGATTTGGTAGTTGCATGTCCCAGCATCGGTGCAGTGTCCAGGTACGAGTTTAGGGTCGCTACCTCCATGGTGATCGGACTCTGTCTTCGGGTGAACGTTTGAGCCTTGTTCCACCGAATTTGAGGCCACTTCATCACTACTTCCCTTCCGACGGTATCCCTTGTAGTGCCGAGATCAATCATGTTGATCAAGGACTGCGTTGGAGGTTGGTTTGTTAATCCGTTCTGTTAATGTCTACATTCCTGATCGTCATTTCCTTGGTGATTTCAGGGCATTGTACCTGATGGATAAATTGGTCTCGACCGGGGTTCATGGGATTTCGATCTTCCCCAGATCTTTTGCACTGTCACTCTCCCGAACTATCCTCAACATCCGTGATACACTTTTGTCTTCACTTCTTTCTCCTTTTTTTTTTTTTTACCATTACTTCCCTTTTTTCCCTGTTTAACGGGTACGTTGGATCTCGCTTTCTTGGACATTTGTATACCTTGCGACATACCTATTCCGGTTCTTCATTCTCTGCTGAACTGGATCGTGATACCTCACATTCCTCGTATGATCGTCATTGCGTCACACTTCAGAAGCTTTCACCATTCAGCATACCCACCACCACGTTTGCTGGTATCACTCCTCCACCAACTATCTCTTCTCCTTGACGGAAACACTCTGTTTTGCTTTTTGCTGCGCTTCCACTCTCCTTGTTTTCCTTGCCTCACATTTCGTTGTTCTGTGTTCAAAATGTCCATGCGGTTAACTCTTGACTACTTACCTACACGTCGGATTCATATTAACAAAGAGACGTATAACGCATTTGCCTACAACTCGTTTAGTGTATATACTGCGGATTTCCTGTTTGCGCATTTGTATGCGGTCTTAGGGCCTGTTTGGCCCAGAAAATAGCACAACCAAAAATATCGTGTCTGCAACTGTGGACATAGCTGCATGACCAATACGTGATGTCGATCCCGCATTTACGACGTAATTACGTACTACCTTGAAGGACAATATTCCAGTCTGAATCGTCTTCTCTTAGAAAGTACACTCGAGAAACGGTGGAAGCACTTCGTTCGACGTCCTGGAACCTTACATAATGACATCCCTGCTACCTTTGAGGTACCCAAGTTCGGAAATATTTTATCTTTTAAGGAACAAAGACCGCGATTGTTGACTCATTTGCGTAGTATAACGTCCGAGTTATCTTTCCACAATTGCTGGCCCTCGCCACGCACCCATCACATGGCGTTAGATAGAGAGACCACAACTCGACGACTGGGGCGTACAGTGTATACCGGCGAGCATACGATTAGTATCGTATTGTTCTGCGGCAGACATCTTTTGAGCCTAATGCAACTGGGCTTGGTTCCCCGTGGGAATCTCGTGCACATGGAAGACGAAGTCCAACAGCGTATCAGAAAGCAACATACCGATATCGTGATTGATGAGGAGAAGGCGGTTACAAAGAATTCGATTAGTCGTGGAAGCACGCCATGGGTCGCTTCGAGAGCTCGGTCTTGTGCGGTCGAGGCCGCGGCCGGTTTGTATTATCAGCGACAGTGGATGGCCTTGTTCCAATGTCCGACGCTTCGACATGATTTTAGCGCGAGAAGCGAGTGTCTGGCGGGACGGTGCGTCCCGACGTCGTTGTCGTACTGACGATCCTCTGTGCGGAATTCGTGTCAAGGTTCAGCCAGAGCATGGGGCCGATTCATGACGGGAATCTGGAAAAGGAGCTGTACATTTGGAGCTGACTTGGAATCCAGATGCCAATAGGGTCTAATGCCTCACGGACAGTGTGTGAAAGGGGTCTGACGGGTTCCTTCGCCTGCCACCAGCTTCTTCATTCAATCTCGTGAATAGATAAGGTTTGTGTGGCCCACCTTGAAATAAAATCCCCTTCAAAGATGGCAGAATAATGGCCTACCCTAGCCATGCCTGTGCAACGCCAGCAAAATGTATGGTGGGGCCAACGCAGCCAACGCATCGACGCATCACTTTCGGCACATTTAAAAAAAATCTGGCTGATTCCGTTGGATCATATTACGAGAGAGGTCGACAGGTTGTACGACTTATCAAAGTTTGTGTGTTGGAAATCATGGAAGGCCGTGCGTGAGTGATCTATGACCATGCTGTAAAATGAAAAAAGCACCAGAACTGGTAGACTTGTAGCGTTGCTAGAAGACGGGTGCAGGCCATCGTCACGTATCACAGGGAGTCATTTTAGAAAAATGACACTTGCCTACATTCAAATTTCCGTGTGAGTGGAGCTGAGGGTCCAGTTTCGTTATGACACTATTCTCTCATCGTTTGTGAGTTGGAAATACGTGATGCTTGGTGGCTGACCTGGCCAAACGTGTTACAGGAAATGCTGTACGATATACACACCAATGCAGGTGGAGTCCATCTTGTGGCATTCCCAGACTCCAAAGCAGGGTGTCGGCACGGGTACCATTGGTAGGCAGACACGTCTATTGGACGAATGCTCGCCTTAGGGGAAACCGGCCCACTCATCCGTAAGGTAGGGGTCATTTTCCGATGAGTTCGGAAATTACGATCTGATAGACGAGGAAACGATTGGCTGGTCCTAGCGAACCCTATAGAATTGTATGGTGACCGGTACACTCGCCGGTGACGCGGGATCAATGTGGAAGGCTGGCATAGGTTGGCGATGAGTGAATGGTCGAGCGTGGCAGATGCGCTCACCTGCATTCATGTTCCTACAGGAAGTCCCCCCCTCCGCGTTTTCATGGCAGGGTGGGTCTACTGGGGTCTTCGATCCCATGATATGAGCTGAGAGGCCGTTATTCTTTTTCTGGTAGTGGACCTCGTGGTTTCTGCGAGGACCAGCCGTTTGTACAGACACACGTCGAGCCCCAACGGACTGTAGGCATCATGTTTGATGACCAGAAAAGAAACCAGATTGTGATATACTACCGCAGTTATGGTAGGATTTTCGAAGAGCGAGGACACCTCGGGGATAGAAACATCAGTTGCTACTTGTGGATGTGGTGAACTTTGGGTGTGCCAAACCTAACCTTGGGCGATTAGGCATGCCAGTATGTTAACGTAGTTGTGGTCGAGCAGGCTGTCACGACGGCTGGTGACTGACCACAGAAATGAAGAAAGATAAAAATGCAGGGCTACTTAGCCGGTGATTTGCTGTGGTATTCGTGTGTCAATTCACCACGGTTGCTTCCATAGCAGATGTGATTTCATGCTACCAAGGGCGTGAAGGTGCGCTACGGGGTTGATGGAGAATAACGGAACCTTGCTAGAGGAATGAAAGGTTGAATGGAGCCACTGCAAACACATGCCAGAGGGGTGGTGATATGACATGCAAGAGCTGGGATCATGAACTTGTTGGCCATAAACTTAATCGGACACCAAGTATCTAGTCGCGATCCTGGACGTTTCGAGAAAGGGCTGAAATGAAGTGGGCCGCAAAGGCAACAGATTCGATTTGTGGAGTTGATCCTCAAGGCAGAGTGATAGACGACATGATGCAATTCCAGAACTCTACCGTCTTTTAATGAATTTTCGGTTAGAACACAGCTTTGCAGATGTGGGTAGAAACACACCCAAGGGGAAAAGAAGTAGGACAGCTGCCAAATGCCACATTCAATATACTTTTGATGATTGACATGCGACTGAGTTTGACATTCGACCTGTAGGGCTCCATTCGTTGGTGCGCACCCGCTGGATGGGTCCCCCCCCCCCTTCGTAGTTCTCGGTCCGTGGGATGGGTGGAAAGGGGGAGGAGAAGACTGGCGAGACCCTGGGATGTTCGACGGGGAAATATCGAAATGATGGGGGAACGGATTCGATGCGCTGGGCCGGAGTCGACGCACCACGTTGCGCAGCCAACCGCGACAGAGCGCTGGGCTCCGCTTTCCCAAATAAGGGTTAAGGTTGGTGGGCGGGGATGGAGGGGACACTTTGGTGGCTTCGCCCCCATCGGTGATGGTGACATGTCACGGAGGGCGGGATGGTGAGTGTGAGCACCGGTGCCGCCGACAAGGACGGGGGAACGCCACCGACGGAATCTTCGCATCCCTGCAGGCAACGATTCTCTGCCACGTGCGCAGACCTCGGTGCCTGATACAGTGTGTCCCGATCCTCGCACTCTCTGCGTTGCCACCTGTAGGGAAGCCGAATTCGTCCCCAGAGACATATGGCGCAGCAGAGTGCTGTCCGCAGTGCCTGCGGTTCGCCGTTGGCGGAACCCGTCCATTGAATGGGACACCATGGTAGACGCTGCGCAAGGACACGTAAGCAAGGCGTTGGTCGTTGAATCTCATTTCCGTGCCGTTGGATCTTCGTTGCCAAATAAAGTTGAAAAAGTTAAGGCAAATCTGCGATCGTATCCGAGGGTGAATCCATGTGGGTGGCCTGCAGCTGTGGTCCTCGGGACGCTGCGTGCGCAACCCTGGATTGCGGTGCTGTCTCGTCATGGGGGACGGGGATCATCGGCGCGCCTTGACCACAGCAGGGTCGATATGGGCAGTCTCGGGCCGTTGGAACTGGGTTGCTCGAGAGGCGCGACCATGGGTGGGAATGATGGGTGGGTCGAAAGGGGGGCTTGGTCCTCGCTGCGGTTCAAATTCGGGGACTTGAGAAGCTGATCACTGGCCAGCACACAACAACCACCAAAAAATCCGTGGCTCTCTCCTCCCCCCCCCCTTCCTTACGTTCCTTGGATCGCATTGACAAGGTGAGGATCTCGCTCTCGGTGACTTGACGGAGTTACCATCGCGTGAGGTAACCCGGACAAACCTGCCCTGCTACGACCCACCCATTGAAAGGGGCCTTTTTTATGATCATGCCATCCTACTCCTCTCTCCACTACTACCCACCCTCTATATGGCCGTCGACACCTCTGCTAACCGAACCTACTTCGTAGCCACTCCCCCACTCCACCCTCCTTTCCTCGCCCTCCGTCCCACACACCGTCCCTCCTCCTTCCCCCTCGCTGTACCCTCCAGAACACACTCCGCGAGCTCAAGCTCTGTCAAATCAGAACGACACTCCCCAGCCCGCTCCGACCTATCCCTCCCCACACTCCCAGACTTTGTCTTCCACTCCCCGCCCACCTCTGCCACCTCGTCCGTCGAACTCTCCACCGATCACTTCAGACACCTCTCGTCGCGTTTCGGAATGCCTCCCCCGCACGCCAACCACGCGTCTGACGCCTGGAACTTTAAACGCTCCACCACCGGTCCCATCCACGGCCCTGCCATCCCCATCGACTTGGCCGACATGTCCTACACCGACGAATACGACGACCCCGACGACATGGGCGAGCTCCCCACACCCTCCAACGCCTCCTCCCACGGAGGACAGGCCGACAAGGTCATTCGCCGCAGGAGCAGCAAAGGTAATACCTGCATGGTCCTTGTCTGGATCCATTCCTGACAGCGCCTCTCGTCCAGCGTGCGATCAATGCAGGAAAAGCAAGTGCAAGTGCGAGCGTACCGGCGACGGCTCTGCCTGCAAAAATTGCATGATGCTTGGCACCGGTATGGCCCTTCAATCCCATCCCACACCTTGTCTCTCTCACCTCTCTTTTCATCTTCCATGTCCCACCCTTTTCCGCCCCCATCCACACGTCATCGCTTGCTTAATGACCCATCTCGTACATCCCCCGTTATCGCATCATCGTCTCCGGTCTCCGCGCACCTCGTGCGGCGTCAATCCACCGCGTGTCGTCGTGGCGCGCCTCTCTCACGGACCGTGCAACCGTTGTCCACTCTGATCGGCCATGGCCCTGATGTCATGTCGTCCTTATCGCCCCCCTGGCCCATCTTACGTCGTCCTTACGACATACACCCTTCGTAGCCTGCACCTTCCTAGGCCCCTCGCGAAAGCGTGGTCCTCCAAAAGGTTACATCGACGCCATCGAGGCCCGTCTGCACCAGACAGAGGCTTTGCTCGGCATCCTCCTCACCCTCGAGGCAGACTCCCCTGACCGCGGCGCAATCGACGACACTGACAACCGACAAGACCTCGAGAAATCAGACAGCTTAACAAGCGTGCTAGCTGCGTTGAGAAAGGTGCTGTTTATGACCTGCCATGCTGGTAGTAGCGTGCTCACCCTGCTCTAGGACACCCTTGCAAAAGATATTTTAAATCGCGTCGACCTCTCCCCCTATGGCGTCCGGGGTCGCAAAGCCGGTAAAACAAAGCCCCGCTCCAATACCCAAACACAAGCAGGGGGCTCTGGCTCCATCGACCTACAAACCACACAGTGCGCCCCCCATTTCCGACAGCTTTGTCTTCTTTTTTCGTTGACCATGTTTTCTTTCTCCAGCCCATCCACCGAGTGGCAGGACGATGTTGTTTCCACCTTGTCTCACGCCCTGCCGTCCTTGAGATCTTCCCGACAGAGCTCCTCCCGAGAGACGAATCCGGAAACAGACCGACCCAAAAGGCAACGACGAGGTGACGCCGACCGCGATATCTCTCCCAGCGCTGCCTCTAGCACACGGTCCCCCGTTTTCAGTGTCAGCTCCAGTGCGTCGCCTGTCCTTTCCCGCACGGGCGAGGGCCCTGGTAGCGGCGGTGATACAGATGGAGAAGAGGACGTCGCAGAGGCTCTAGGTCAGCTCAGCGTAAATGAAGACCAACAGATCCGTTTTCATGGAAAGGCGAGTGGCTTGCACCTATTGGGCATTAATACCAAAGCCGAGGCAAGGAACGAGGGAGGAATTTGGTCAGTAAGACCTCATGGTCACGTTCCTTGACGCTGACCGCCTCTAGGCGTTTCCCCAAGGCCCGTGTGTGGCCATCGCTTCCACAGTCTGTCGGCGATCCATCGACATCGACGGCTGCGCCAGAGGTCCCGATGAATGCGACTTTACCTTCCTTCAATAATGATACCGACGTCGATTTACCGGAACCCTCAGTGCAGGAACATCTCCTGGAATTATACTTTACATATGTCCATGCGTCTTTCCCAATTCTTCACAAAAGTGCGTTTTTGGAGACATACAGGAGGTCAGTTGCATATTTATTCTTGCACAAGTGTACCTCTGACGAGAGCTTTAGCATGAAAAACCAAGATGCACCTTCTCCGGCTACAGAGGCTAGCGACCATGAAGGTTCTCGCAAATCACGAACACCTTTCAGCCAACCTGGGCAGCATGTATCTCGCCTTCTTCTACTCGCCATGTTCGCCGTTGCAGCGCGCTACTCCAATACATCATCTCCTCCGTCGCCTCGCCGCTCGAATTCGCCGCACCCACCCACTCCCATGTGGACCGCCGGCGACAACTACCTTTCCCAGGCCAAGACTCTCCTTGGCCGTGCGTATGCATCGTCTCGATCATCCACCGTCCAAGCACTGTTGTTACTCGGATATCGCGAGCTCGGCATCGGTGCAATGGCCGAAGCATGGATGTACACCGGAATGGCAGTGCGCATGGCACAGGACCTTGGAATGCACCGTGCCGCGGACAGATGGGCGCGCGCAGGTCTTGGGAAGCTGTTCGGCGATCATGAACTGCAAGAGCGCCGGCGAATATGGTGGGGCTGCGTCGTGTTGGACGTGTACGTGAGCACGTACATCGGAAGGCCGTTGGCGATAGTGGGGGAGGATTACAATACACAGCTGCCGAGCGTGGATGAGGTCAGTTTTCTTCCCCTGGTTTCCAATATGGATCTGAAACGCGGTGTGTTCAGTCGGACGAGATGGATCCCTGGGCCACGCATGCTTCCTTACCACCGGATGTGAGTGGCCATGGATACCGCGCTGGAATAGAGGCAGCGGGTCCTGTCACGGGACGTATCATATCGTGTTTCATTGCCTCCGCCAAGCTATGTAAGTTGCCTATCGCAATCTGAGATGAGTCGACTTATCGGTGGGGACAGCCGCCATTCTTGCACGCACCGTCCAATCCGTCTACTCTGTCAGCCCCGTTTCCTCGCGCCACGCAAAAGCGATTCAGCTGGAGAGCGCCTTGGACAAGTGGCACCTTGATTTACCGGAGCATCTCCGATTCGAGTTGCGTTATGATTCGGCGGGGAATTTGAAGCTGCCGGTTACACCGCTCCCACACGTCTTGTCGCTTCACATGCAGTATTGGTGTACGACTCTGTTGTTGCATCGTCCGTTGTGAGTTGCCTCTCAAGCGGCATCTCTCCGTTGGAGTGCTGATTCTGTTTCCAGCATCCGCCAGGCGTATCTGCAGAATAAGAAGTACGTTGAGCAGATGATTTTTCCTCTGACTGTATGCTGATGTGTCCACAAGAAAAATGGATTCCGCAAGTGACGAAGGACGCTTGGCCAGCGAGAGGGACTATGAGCTTTGTGTGAAGGCTGCCAACCACATTGCCTCCATTGGCAAGTTATCCACGCTCGCCCTTGGGCTTGTTATCGTCTAACATTGCTATCTGATAGTCTCTTTCTATCGCGAGAGATACTGTCTTCAGCGTGCGCCGATGTTCCTGTGCTTCTATCTCTTCACCGCTAGTATCATGCATACCACAAGTTGTATGTGTCACCCCTGCTGACTCGATAAGGCCTTTGCTGATGTTGATGCAGTATCCCTATACCCCGATGACCCTCAAGCACGGGTCGGCTTGAACAGATGCATGGAGGCGCTTGAAGACATGGAGCTCGTCTGGCCATCTGCCGCTCGCGCTCTCGAGCTCCTGCGGGAATGCAGTCCCCTTTCTCTGTTTTCCGGCCAACCTCGTCCCCGCGCCTCCCCCACGCTCGTCCGTCAAAAGCGTTCCGCGGAACACCTCACTGAATCCAACGGGAATGGTTATGAACGGTCTCCGTCGGGGCACGGGCTATCACTTCCCAGGGGCGAAAATCCGATCGTGCCGTCGCAAGCGCCGTATGCTCAGGCGTGGCGGTCTGGACAATATGGTACATCTAACACAGAGGCAAGGGCCGCAACTCACTCCCAAGACGAATTTTCGCAAGCTGGGGGTATATCCTCGGGACAGTCGTCTCCCTTCTTTCCTTGGACGGGCGACGGGGCGAGCACGCCGTACGTGCCGTACCCGGGAACGCTGTCCACCTCTGTGCTCCCGCAGACGTACAGCACGGGCCTGATCAGCGACGGAAGGAGGGAGCCTCCCCAGTCTGTGACCTCCTCGTCGCACCATGCACCGTCGCGGGTAACCGGCCACCCGAGCGAGGGGGAGCAGGGGTACGAGCCAGTCGGCGCAACCAGGTATCCCCAATACTGGAACGATTATTCGTCGTTTGGGCAGATCGGCATGGTGTATGGCACGCCACAAGAGGGCCGACATCCTGCTCAGGCGCCTCATCCGCCCCAAGTCGGGATGTACTTGAACGAGCCGTATGGGCCGAGTATATACGGTGAGAACCGATGTTTCGAGTGACGAACTGCCGATATAAATCGGTGCAGGATAATCCACGCTCCCCTCCCTGTAGTAATTGCAAGGGTCTCCTAACGGATCCTTCATTTTATATGTATATCCCCTTAAAAAGTTTTGCTGATCATGGTTGTTTTTTTTTTCGTCGTCGACCCAAGATTCTATATCCCATAGTATACCCCCCTCCCCCTGGACTATTCATTCACATGCCTACAAGTAATGCAGATACATATATATTTATGGTTTATGAGTCGGCCCCGTCGAGTCATTTCCAGCCACCCGGTGGGGGATGTTTTTCGCGGGCTCGATTTTTTAGTGTTTTTCTGTGTATCGGTATTTAGTTTGCTTGTTGTAATACCTAGCAGTCATGTTATATACCCGACTCGTTGTTACCATCGACGCGTTTCACTAACCCGAGTGTTGGTCATGCTGCAATGAGAGATTCTATAGTCTCCTTAGTAAACCATGGCAAGGACCTGGACTCCGGCTGATTACGGTACATGATCGGGTTTCATTTCCCACGATCGTGTTTTGCCTTTTCTCAACGAATACTAGAGGACACAAAGGGATCTACTACTAACAACAAGCAGAATGGTCTTGATCGACGAAGCCAAGGAGGATGACCATGTGGAGATGTTAACAAGTTTGATGGGCGGTGTCGTTGATCGCGAGGCTGTTCGTCGAGTGCTCAGGAAATACGATGGGGACATCGACAAGGCAGCGACAGCGATGATCGACTCGGGCGAGCGTGGAGAGGACCTTCCTCAGCTTTGGAGGTCGAATTCGCAACCGGATATTGGCACCCAAAAGCAACTGATTGCACCTACTGCCGTGAGACCGAATACCCCTGTGACGGTAGATCTGACCGGAGACGACGAAGGTGACCTTCAACGCGCGATGAGGGAGTCCATGACTACGCTCCAACCCCAGCCTGTCTTTGGCCCCAGTGAGCGGCCGCCAGATTCTAACTGGGCTGTGGTCCCTTCCCAGGTAGTTTCCTGCGCCTTTGTGTAATACGCCCATTGTGACCAGTTTGCCTTTGCAGCAGGGAAGCAATCACGACGCGAACTATCTCCAAAATCTCGAGCGTGCCATCGAAGCAAGTCTGGAAAACAACGGCACCCACGACACGGATGCACTCGAACCCTTTCCCATCGAGCAGCAGCTACGTAGGGACGCGTGGTTAGTTGTGCAGTCCCTTTGATAGGCTGCCGACTAATGTTACTTGATCCGTATCAGTCCGGTCGTGTTGCGCCCTTCGATACACACCATGTGTTACGCGGCAGCCATCCTCCAGGGTTTGTTCTACGTTCCACAAGTGAGGGAACGGATGGCTTCCTGGCGACCGCCTGTGATGCCTGGCACGCTGGTAGCCAGTATTCCTACCACCGGCCCAGGTAGCTTGTAAACGAACATGTGTAAACTACTTGCGCTCACCTACATGTAGATTATACTCTCTGGGCCCTCAGCGAAATCTTCACACACATGGACCTTGCTCGTCTATGTGATCTCAATGTTGACAAACACCTTACGGCGTTCGATATCGAGCCATGGACTAGTCTAGTGAATCCACCAGGCGACCTGTCTCGAAGTGAGTGAGAAAACTCTCGTGGTTGTTGGGAACTGACTGGATCCTAAAACGAAAGATTTCTTTGCGAAGTTGACAGAGACCTTAGAGAAAGCTTTTGTGGACCAGTTTGTTTTCAGTGGTCAAGCTGCGCCGAAGTACCCCCTTTTCACTGTCTTGTACCGTAACCTTCCCTAATGACTTGTAGTCCCCGCCTCTTCCACTTCTTGTATGGCAACAATGTTGGCGAACATGTGGAGGTGTTACACGAAACCCCTATTGTTCCGATCGACGTTAACCCCCCTGACGGTGGAGGGGACGCGAATGACTTGATCGGACGCCTTTCTTCACAGCTTTCGAAAGACGCGTCGGCGAAGCAAAGTGCCATTATTGAACCTTCAGAAATGGTCGCTTTCCAGCTGACGCGTTCCTCGTCGACCCACTTGAATACCACTGGCACTAGCTCAGAACGCAAACCTTTTATATATCCGAAAACCATATATCTTGACCAGTTCCTCAAGGAGAACGTCGAGTTTGCGGAGAACAGGCGCAGGCAGCAGCACGAGATGTATGCAGAAGCGCAGAAACTCATGTTGCGTAAAAAGTCAATGACTCATTTCAATGTGAGCATCGGTTGAACCCCTATCCATACCTGAGTGGACGTACTCCCCAGGGCAGAGATACACTGGAAGATCTACGTTCAACCATTTACTATTATGAGAATGTGGCCGATAGCAAGGAGGACGCAGCGCGTGCCTCATCTATAACTACGATTACAGGCAAGCTCAAGGCTATCCTTGAAACTATCGAGTTGGAAATCAAGGGTCAAGTGATTTCCCTTCGCTGACTTGAGATAATTTGACTCATTCAGGAAACTATCCAGCAACCGATGAGCAATTACACAAGATGCGCAACGAGGCGGCGACAATGCTTGATTGTCCGGAGCTGAAACAAGTCAGAGTACGTCGCTGCCACGTTGCATGTTTCTACAAGTGCTTATCGGAGTTCCAGTATGATCTCCGAGTTGTATTTATTCATGATGGTTTATATGGACGAAAACACTTGTATAGCTATGTTCACGACAAGGGCCAATGGTGGAAAATAGCAGATTCTTTGATCGAACAGGTATCTGTCTCGCGTAAGCAGTCGACTGCCGCAACCGATTCTCACCATCAGGACAACCAACAGGTGACAGAAGATATCGTCTTGAATGACACATCAGGGCTACACCTCGGTGCCGGACCCTATCTTTTGCTCTACTCTCGCATCCTGGACGAGGAGAATGAGCGCCTCGCCTGTTTGCCCTGGCCTGGAGAGATCAAGGTTTGCCCAATCCTTGCTGCTTGCTCCTCCGGTCATTTTCAATGTGTTCCCCAACAGGACGACGTAAAGCGATGTAATATGGCGTTCCTTTCCCAGCTCCCATCTGAGTTAGTCAGGGACATAACCCAAGTATCTCCACAAACCGGAACGAGCGATGCTGACCGTCGGAATGACAGAATGGACGTGACATGAGGTGCTCGCCACAGCATACGCTGCTCGAACATTCTGATCGGGTGTACTTGTACTCCATTTTGCTTGTATCTCCGCTACTATCTTTCCGTCTTTTTGTTCGCATCCCACGGACTGCCATGGTGAATTGACGCAATTCTAACCCAAAGGTTTGGGTCTGCGGGGTGACAACTTATATTTACCACAGTAATAAACTCGAAATCGAGTCCCAATTTCCTTACTTATATGCGGTGCATGCCAGATGGGAAGATCGCTGCTCGATTTGAGGGGTAGCTTACGTTGTTACCCGATGGCTAGTAAATACAGTGAGGAAGCTCAGAAAGGTAATTCTGCATGGGGCGTTCTCAATCAACTAGACAACGCCAGTAATAAAGGCAGAGATGAGTAAGAAAGATGAAGGAAATAATAATAGCAAATGAGTAAAAGAGGGATGAATAGGTGAAAGCCAGGGGCGCACGCAGCTGTGTGGAGTACACCCTATCGTGCGGCTCGCAGTGGACTTGGATGACAATGGCAACAAAAGTAAAGGCAAGAGAGGCGAGAAATCATCTGTGTCATACCCAATGCAATTCAAGAAAAGTGCGTGGGGTTAAAGCCGGAGTAGGTATCGTAGCAACCTTGATTAACATTTCGCGGCGACGCATGGGACTGTGCATACGCAGGATAGTTATTAGGTGAGACATTTGGAGGTCCCGGCTGCGGATTGTTCCCATTATATGCACCCAGATGAAATATCCCCGGGTTGTTCTGTATTCGGTGAGAAAAAGTGCAATTGACTATGGATTAGCGCACTCACCCCACTGATCGGCGATGTGCGTGACAAGCGACTTGACGTGGATGAAGCCGATGACGACCGACTAGGAACGTCGGAGACGGACATGTAACCTGCTTGTTCGGGATAGTATTCTGTTTGTCGCATGTTGGGGCTTGTTAATGGACTATTCCTAACGTTGGTCGTTGCAATGTAATCCGCTATCCGTGGAGGCCGATGAGGAATGTTAGCACCGGCGGACACCTCTGGCTTATCGCAACAAAGCCCACGTTCACCAGACACGGCAAAGGTTGTACGTGACCTGGGACCGTCAGGCTGATCGCACTGGCAACCCTCAGGAGGACAGGCACATGCACTCGCAGCGCAGGCACAAGACCTGGGCACCAACATTTGGACTGAGCGTACCGTTCCATTACCAGAGAGTGAAGACAGGGCTAAGTCGTATGGACTGATCGTGGACTGCGAGCCCAAAGGAGGAGCAGACATCCATTCATCAAAATCACGGGACGGGGGCTCACAGGTGGGATCGACGATGGTATTGGCGGAGATGGAGAAAATAGTGCAATCCAAGCAAAAGGAGCAAGTGGCAGGATTTGCACAGGATGCATACGCCCCACCAGGGGGAATCGTTGCATTATTGTGTTGGGTACAGCCTGGACACCTGCACGAATCGCCGCAAGCGCAAGAGGAGGGGGAAGTTCCATTAGTGGACTGCCACGATTCGATTGCAGGAAGTATTCCTGATATGGAATTTTGTGTGAGGTCCAAGCGCGTCGGTACACCTGTGCTCGAAGTCGTAGATCTGCGGTCATGGGTGAAATCTATTGTATGTGCATGTTCATAAGCGCGACCATATGGACTGTAATACATATTTTCATGGGAGTGATGGCGAGAAGTGTACCCATGAGGGATACCTAGAGACGGGTCGTGGATGGGTCCTTCTGGGAAAGAATTATTGCGAGAGGGACGAGGAAGAACGGGCCTCAGTTCAGCGATGCGAGCAATGACATGAGAAGACAGGGGAGGGTAGGGTTCCTTGGACAACGGTGGTTGGATTTCTGAGTGATGTTTGTCACCTTTTGTGACGTCGTGGTTTGACATGCGACGGCGGGCGACTGACTTGCGAGGAACGGCACAATCACATGGACCACCTTTCTTACATCTACAGCCGATAGGAGAAGTTTCACCTTGATGGGAGTCAATAGTGTAGACGGATGGGGGAGAAGGATGGCGTGTCGAGCCTACCGCTATGGTCCGAGTCAACTGATCCGTCGGAAGTTGCAGGTAATACAGCGAGTGCCTCAAGATCCTCTGGGAGACCATTAGGAAAGGCAGCCACCGCTGGCAACTTGGCTGTCCCTGGGAAAGAGGATTAGTGCGGCGAAGGACAAATGTGTGAGACGCCATACCTTTTTTATTGGACGCCTCACCGCCCACACCGTTGGGATCTTGACCACAGAGACATTTGACATGGACTTGTTTAGTTTTGCGAAGCTCTCTGCAATGCTCACACTGAGTGACCGGGCGACCTTTTTTCTTTATTTCATATAGAGGTCGATCGGTGTGTTTGCACGCAGAGGAGCGATGACCCTTTATGCACGTTTCACTGCGGAGATGTTACAATTTAAGGGGGGGAGATGACAAGGAGAAGCAGACCATGCATATTTCTTATCCTTGAGAAGAACCTATGCAGGGACAACGTTGGGAATGAGGAAGAGGGAGGGCTTGATGCTGGCTCACCATTGTTTCGAGTGAGTGCGCTGCGTGGAGAGAGAGAAGTACGCCCCGGACGAGTGGTGGTGTAACACCGCCCGCGACGCTAAGCGTATGCTACTTTGAATGAGCAAACATCAATGCGCTGGCCAGAGGGCTTTTAAACACCAAGGAAGAAAACAGGTCTGCACTCTTTAATCGCAGCGTCCGCCGCCACACAAACCAAACAGGACCACACAGCCTGCATTCCCGGTGCGCTCTTTCTGCCAAAGGACGGCGTCGCCTCTCGTCCACACCCATCCCACGTTGAGCAACTACGAGCAATGTAGTGTCGCAGTCGTTCCACGGACGAGACAGTCCGTGGTGTCCTAGGTATTCATTCCAGTGTATGAATGCTTCGCATGTCGCCACGTTCTTCGTGCCACTCAGAAGCGTCTTTCCACAATGGCGCCGTGTCTCAAGCTCACCACGCTCCGACCCCTTGTCTGATCTGAGCAAAGTGTTACATGTCTATTAGTGTCTCTTTAGGCGTCCCCTGCACCCCCATCTGCGGCGCGCTGTGCTCTCCGTGCTTTCTTGGCCGCGTTGGCAGCTGCTGCCTTGGCCTTCTTTGCCTCTGCACGAGCGATCTTGTCTTCTTCCTCTTTCCTCTTCGCCTCCTCTTCTGCTTTCCGTTTCGCTTCCTCCGCTTTGGCTTTCGACTCGGCCCCTGTGTTTCCTCCCTTGCCCTTCTTCTTCGCCTCACGTGCCTCCTTTTCTTCTTGCTTTATCCTCTTGATACGCGGATCCAGGCTAAGGGTAAGATCAACGAAGCTGCGCAATCGCGCGGTGTCTTCCTTTTTGCGACGTGCACGTTCTGACTTGTTCTTCTTCTCCGTGTATCTCTTGTCATCACGACTGATCGAACACCAAGTCATCAGTAATGTTTGACATCCACGTACCCTTAGTCGCCACTGACCTGTCACTGCCTTCGTTGACCTCCTTATCGAGGTATTCAAACGACCGCCAGCTGTCAAAATTGTACCAGAAGTCATAGAACGCCTCAACGGTGTCTTTTGGGTCGTCATAACAGCCAAGCATCGGCACAGGCGTCTTCTTGCTAAACCGCGCCTCCCTCTCGAATATGGGTCCCATTGTGTCAAAGAAGAAATCATTATCATTCTCCTTTCCTTTGAAATCAGATGCAGTTGGAGAATCCTCATCGAGGGCGAGGTAGTGCGGGTCTACAGAGTCGAATTGGCGACGTCTCTCAGGGTGCGTGAGCACATCAAAGGCCTTTTGGATGCACTTGAAAAATGCGTCGTCATTGGTGCTGTGCGAGACGCCAGCTTTCTTGTCGGGGTGGTGCTTCAGCACCTTTTTGCGATCTGACACAAAGAATATGCATATCATATATCCGACAAAAGGAACTAAATACATACGGGCTATTTTTATCTGTTCCGGAGTAGCAGTGAACCGCAGATGAGAAAGTCCAAGAACTTGGTAATGGTCTTGTTTCTGGTCATGGTCGGTCAGTTCCACGATGAAGGAAAAGGCAATATCAATAAACTTGCCTTCCATTCCTTGGGATCGAGCAACAGCAACTCAGGCGACTCTTCTTCATCGCCGACACCCAAATCGTCCTCCCCATTTAGTCCATCAGCGTTGAGGGCTTCTAGCCTCTTTTGTTCTTCTTCGACCTCCTTGTCGTATTGCTCAAAAGAAAGATTATTTATCGTGCGTCGAACATGTGCGAGGTATGCCGCTCCTGCTGGCAAGAGTCTGCGCTGGACGACGGCTAGGTATCATCAGCGTCCAATTTTCGTCCAGATGGAAACCATTGAATTAATCTGCCATGTTCCCTGCCAATTCGTAGACGGTGGCCACTTACGAGAGGTGGATTTTGCTGGGGGAGCGGGTTCACTCCAATTTGGAGGAAATGCAGGTAGAACTGTTGGACAGGCCATAGTTCAAGCGATAACGAGGTAGGGTGTCGGGCACACCTTCTGTTTGCTGTGTGCGTGACGCACAAAAGTTATTCATGGTCACGTGAGGCAGTGATCTTTCGACGGTATGCTCTACTACTACAATGCCTTCTAAGAGTTCGCTATGACCACCTAGGCCTGAGTCTGCTGAGGCCTAAAGGTCAACCATACACAACCGAACATATCTTGACCCTTCTTGACTTCCCTCGCTGGAGATCGGCCCGGCCCTTGTTCGAGAAACTGTCACTACAAATAATACTGGCTTCGGTATATGAGGTTGTCTCCCTTGGCAACCCAAGTGTCAAAGGAAGGATCCTGCCATGCTGCGGAGAAAATGTCCAGCAGAAGATCACAGAACTCTTCGATATAACAGACACGTATCTTAACATACAACTCCCTTAACACAGCCGATAGCTCACTACCCTCCAAGCCGAGATGACGGCCGCCCACAACTTCTGTGAACCTGAACTCATTTCGGGTTGGCAGTCTGGATTGTGTAGACAGTGGCTTCGGCGACTTGTTTTCAAACACAGACAGCTTCCCCGAGATGCTCCAAGCATGTGCATCGCCCATCCCGGTACTTTTGGATGCATGGTACTTGGACACTCGATGCATACCCCTTCTCCCCCGATATGGATGTCCTCGAGCATTGAACCATCCCTTTAACCGCGGTCCAAGTCTCCTGTGATTGCGCGTCACACCGACAGTGTTCTGTTTTATGAAGTACTTCCGAGTCGCAAAGACATCAGCCTTGCTTCTATGTCCTCGGCTTGAACGCAAGTCACGAGAATTGATCGGGCTTCCTGCGAGACGATCAGCACATGACTTGCTATTCAGACACCAAGTAAGTACATATTCTCGAAGCAGCCAGACTAAGCTTGAATGACCCATAAATATTACACAAATCAAGATTCAAGACAAATGACACTGAACATGATACATATTCATTCAATATCTTGTGCTGAGGTCTTGTTATTTCCCGGAGCGACGACGAGTTCACTGACTGAGACCTCTGTTTGATGACGAGGCTTCCTCAGATATTGTCGTTGATTGAGGCTGCAATGGTCGTCAATATATTTACTAAGTTAATCGCTGCCGCGAGCAATGGAGCAACGTACGCCAGCAGCGCTGAGTTTACGTATACTAGGACGTGGTGAATAGACATTACAGCATGCGAAAAGTAGGTTCAAGCCTACCTTTTACCTGAACTAGGACGAAGGACAGCCACAACAGACTCTCCGGGGAAGCCAACAACTATTACGGATACTCTGGCCTCAGTTATCTGTACCGCAACAGTATTTTACTTACGGAAACCAGCCCCATTATTGCAAACATGCTGGGTTGCGAATGTAAGACCAAATGATGAAGGAGAGGTGGAGCGGAAAACCTCGTAAGTGCACCTGTGGCTACAATATATGCCAGTAAACGAGTCACAAGTTGTGCAGATCTGCAACCAGAGACCTTGTAACAAAGGCTGTCACTGTCGATGTTGTGATTCTAACCTTCCTGTGCGCCTCGTATACAAATAGTATGTGAGAATCGATGCCATGAGCGTGTCTTCGAGGATAGCAAGGCAATATGTAACAGCAAAGATCACCTACGACAATTTTGTGAGTGACTTCGGATGAAATCATAGAAAAAACCGATGAACATGAACGTGATGCCCGAACGATTGCCAGGTAGTGTAAATGAAACTGGGTTTTCGTCAGAATAATGGATGGAAAAGTCTGGTGGAAGTACTTACCCCATTATTGACCCAGCCAATGCAAGCACTACAATCACACTCGTTGGATATCGCTCAGCAGCTGGTTAGGGATGGAACTTACCGAAGCGAGTGATCGACAGAAACAGCTGTGATCCAAAGGCTTGAGCTCATCTATGCCTTTCTAGAATGGACAGAGAGGCTCACCAACAGACATGCAGCTCCGATATTCTTTGACACTTGGGCAGCCCATGAGGATTTCAAAATATGTGACTTCACAACCACCTACATTTCCATATTCGCCAAATGAAATATCTGAATAGTAAGTATCACATCATGAGGTTTATAATATAGTTAGTAATTGTGTGCATGAGACATACATATTTACGAGGAGGATGATAACGAGCTGGAGAACGAAAAAAAAAATTGAGGACATTCAAAAAATGGAGCAGGTTACAAGGACTCACCCCTAGTTGACAATTAACCTAGGTGCCATCAGTCGGTCTTTTGACCCGAATCATTGTGCTGTACGCACCACAAAATCCCTGTACTAACGTGAGGGGAATGAAGCTGGCAGGATAATGGAGCATACCAGCTAGTATGAGCGAGCACGGAAACGTCACCAAATCCTTCTATTAAATAGGTATTATTGAAAGACATCGTGAATCCACTTTGTATAGTCTCAAGGATCCTGGAGCGAAAATGAGAGGAGGGTGCATAAGGTATGAACGATCACTTGATACCAAATCATGGCCACCTGGCATAGTAGAATGCTCAGTTCCCCAGTAACTGTAGTGATTATGTAAAAGACATGTATACCAGGAGCTTCAAAAATATGTTGTCATCGGGGTAGGTCTGGTAGTAAAAAAAGGCCTGCACACAGCTGATCCCGTAAAATCTGGAAAATGTTCAGACCTTTTGCATCAGGCTGAAGTTCACCTAAGACTCACATTAGGCTGATGAAGGACCCGAATAACGGGCCCTGCATCAGTTCACGTGCGTAGTACGCCGAAGAAGCCATGGCACTGATGCAGAAGAACTCGAGAAAAAGTAATGAAGAGACCCAAGTCTTTATACAAAGCATGCGTTTGCTGTGGTTCTGCCATTAAAGTAGCCAGTATGATGATCAAGTCGTGGAGCATAGGCTACGAATGCGCTAACGCATCAGCGGCGTAGTATCATGGTTGCTGTGTTGTTTATGAATCGCTTGACGAGGTAACTTTATACCAGAACTGGCATGATGGTGGGGGCTAGCCTAGCGAGACCCCTCGATGGGTTGGCCTTGCCAACTTGCTTCCTGGCTGGCCGCTGGCCAGCCTGTCGTCGCTGTGTAACTTAGCCTGGGCCAGACTTGCCAAACTGGGCGCTGGGCTAAGCAAAACCTTTCAAACTTGCTGATCAGTGACTTGATTTGACCAATAGGCTCACATGAGCGCTTTTAGAAAGTGGGATACCGATACGGTGCCAGCCTATCAGCTAGTACATACCTTATCTAGGAGGGTCGCAGCACAGCAAGTGTGCTCCTCCTATATCACTCCTTTTTTTGCGGGATCCGAGTCATCCGACAGTATTTGCTCCCTTTTTTTATAGCAATTTCTGGACACATGATCATACAGCACTGTTTGCCTACATTCCAAAACTATGTAAACAAAAGCGCTCATATGGTGAGCGTTCGAGGTGTATCGATATGAAACTTGCTGTATGATCATGATTGATCACCGGCCACCACAAGGCCATGCCAGGTCGCCACGCACAGCTTACAGCAAGTTTCATGTCAATAGAATCAACCCTCACATTATCATAGAGCGCTTTTGTTTAGTTCCCTTGCTCGCAGAGCAAAGGGTTCTGGGAGAATGCTATATCGTGGGAAGGACTGACGACAGAACTTTTTGCCTCCTTTGGATCCGTGTGATTCGGTTGCCTTACCTTGCTACCTATGAGCCTTCCAAGTACGCAATCCAATGTGCATGCGGAGAGCAAGGGTTCTGCCGACGTAGTCATAGAGTGCTTTTGTTTAGTTTTGGAATGTAGCCAAACTAGAACAAAGCAATCGCAGATTGATCAACGGCAGGCACCTTGTTTACATGCACGCCTATGATACATCTCAAAACTGACCTGGAGATAAGTTTGGCAGGTTGTCCGTCTTGATCGCACTGTGGTCAGACAGTTTGTTGATACCTCCCAATGGATGGGCAGAGGGATGAGCAATATATATATATTAGATATGGCCGTGGACCAGAGGTCGCAATGGTCGAATGCGTTGCAGTGCACGGTGAGTCCCTTTGTGCTGCATTGTGCTGTGGAATTTTGGTCACCTGACTCCATTGCAGCTTGTCTGTTGCTGCGGTCAATGCGAACTTTTCCACAGCGGAGCTTTGTTACAGGCAGTTGTGGCGGATGTCAAAAAAAGCGTCTGCATTTTCCACACGCAGTGACCTTGTTGATAGGCTGTAGTACGGGTATGATCAACTACATAAAATGGGCTAGAGAACCGAACTCGAGCGCATGCTGTGCTGGATCATAAGGTATGATATCACATATGCTACCATCGTTCAGCTACATTCCACAACTAAATAAAAACGTTCGAGTATTGGTCAATTCTGCGCTATCGATATGAAACTTGCTGTAAGTGAAGAACTCGAGGCAGTACATACATACAGTAAGTTGAAGCAAGACATGGGACGACAGTATTTTCAAATACAAACATCTTCCCCAACACTCGGATGCTTCGAGCATAGTCGCATTACCCATTCTGGTACTTGAATCTCAACTATATTTGGACACTCGATGCATGCACTCTCTCGCTCGTTATGGTTGTACTCAAGCACTGACCCGTCTCATTAAGTTAGCCTTTAATCGCTGTCCAAATCTCCCCTGTTATAGCGTGTCATACTTGGACACTCCCTTGGGGTTTCGAAATACGCAAGTCACGAGAATCGATCAGGCTTCAGTTTATATTGCCAGATCACGGTACCAGCGGTATATTACATGACCTATTTAGATCCCTGGGAAGCATTCTCAAAGTAATCTGGACATGAATGGCCCATAAACATCCACCTAAGGAAGGCACTGAGGGATACCAAACATGATAATTATTCAACATCCTGTGCTGAGCTATTTTCCGCAGCGATGACGAGTTCACTGAGTGGAATCTCTGTATGATGACAAGGCTTCCTCAGATATTGTCGTTGATTGTGTTGAAGCAATACCTATGTACGTAGAGGAACTGCTACTCCTGCTCACCTGTTATGTGGAAGGGACAAGCTGAGATGATAGCGGTAGCTGGTCAAGAGCTGTTGTATTATATAAGTGATGAACGCTGTTTATATACAACAAACATTGTGACGCGTGACTGTGACGCGTGACGTGTGACATGTAACATCTACTCTAAAGAGGACTATTACTAAGTCTACACTAATATGGGTCGCAGTCTTGTG
>Ga0307518_10000397_pt1 | contig 33456 bp, 40 predicted proteins | sample 25_EM_MG_FD_203889 | JGI IMG/M metagenome (GOLD analysis project Ga0307518, IMG submission 203889) | Populus trichocarpa ectomycorrhiza microbial communities from riparian zone in the Pacific Northwest, United States - 25_EM | ecosystem: Host-associated > Plants > Roots > Unclassified | place... | reverse complement strand
TGGATGACGAAGTGAGTGCGTTAGCACAGGGGCCTCGTGTACGTCATACACAACATCAATTCACTCAGAAAGGCTCACGATGCCAGTATGTAAGCACCAATATACCGCACTGTCTGTGCTTGGACTCGAGCGAAGTAAAATGACTAGCAGTGCACGGTGTTGTCATCTCTGAGCCCATATCTTCCAGATCATGGAACGGCCTGCTCATGCCCATAAATAGCATGAATGACGGCCAGATATTTGATTGGCCAGCTCGGGCACTATGATACCTTCAACTTTACAGGCAGCCACTATGGCTGGATCGGCCTGAAAAACGACATGTCAACAAGGACAATTGCACAGAAAAGATGTGATCATGGCTGAGACTACACGTGTTTGGGTGGATTACAAGTGGAGGACACAACCACAGGAACTGACCCAGTCTACTGTAAAGCATGATTGGCTAAAATCAGCCGAATGCAGGGGCCGATGTTGTTATAGTCAATCGGAGGCCCGCCAGTCAGTGGTAGTATTGTCCTCAAGGAAATGAAATGAACCGACTCCGCTACTTCCGTCACGTGACCGACCACCTTTTGACTTCTTATTGCACGCTCGTTCTACTTTTCCTAACTCAAGCGTGCATGACGAGGGACGAGCCGCCACCGTCGGCATCACGACCTCTTATACCCGAACGTTTCATAGACGTCCCGTCTCAACGCCTCTATTATCTTAGCCTTGGTCTCCTCTTGCAGGTCTGTTCATGTGTTATTGTCTCGTGGCTAGTGCTGATACCCATCTGACCAGGCCGTCAAGGCATTCGACATTCTCCAGAATTTGTTCTCAACAGACGCTTCAACTCACTATTGCAGAAAGTGGCTTTGCGTCGACTTTGCCTATGTTGCAATTCTTAGGCAACTACGAATACCGCGTTTAACCTACAGCAAGGCCGCAATTCTCGTGCAAATTTTGTTATTTTGGTTCGCTGACGGTCTGCTATTTGGTGGCGTAAGCCTGAATCTTGGTGGAAATACTCGTGGTGTCCACGGACCTTCGAACCTTCATCGTACGTCAAGTCAGCATCTCGCAATGCTGGGCTTACACTGTGTATCCTAGAACGAATTGATGTCTCCTCGGCTCCTGAACCCTTCCATTGGACTGACGCGTTCTCACTGTCGAGACTTACATCGTTGCTCTATGATGGCGGTAACAAGGATCAGCACCTCCTGGGACAGCATACAGTTCACATGTCTCCAATAAGCACAGCAGAACTCAATCCTGAAAGTCATCCTTTTTGCCTTTCCCCACCTGGATACGCCGTATTCATTCCTGTACTGGTAAACGGTACAGCGCCCTCTAGCATCAGATATTCCTTCGCTCCCTTGACCTACATCGAGGGTCAATCTGGCACCGGTCGTGTGGAGCACATCGAAATTAACTCCAAGGAACTGAAAGCGATGGCGCAGGCAAGGCTGGATGGCCTCCTCCAAGTTACCCGTACCACGAATACTGCGCAAGGCGAATTTGATGAGTATGACGATGAGGATGATGAGGCTATACCAGTTAGATCTCGCCTGCCGACCACTGAGTCCCTTTCTCATGTCCGCATCGCTAAACCAGGGTCCATTCGACTGGAAAGGGTCCTGGATAGCTCTGGAGTGGCCGTAAAGCTAGTGCATCCTTCCGAAGTGACAATTGTTCCCTGTCCCACAGCACAGTACACTGATGCTTCCCTGCCTGGACCAGAAGGTGCAATCCGTTGTGCAGGTGACAATTATTTGGACCTCGATATTGACATTCGTGGCGTTCCCCCACTCAGCCTGAGGTGGTCCAAGGATGTCAATGGGCGGAGAGAGACTTTCTTTGTCGACAGCATCGAAGACAGTAATACTGCGCGACCTACCGGGGATTCGCATGATATTATACGATCACAACCACGTATTCCTCAAAGATTCAAAGTTCCTTTGTCCCTCGCCATTGATACGCTGGGCCAAGCCACGTTCATTCTGGAAAGCATCATCGACGGGCTAGGCAACGTTGTCCCACTCGATCAGGGCAAGACTAGCGAAGCACTTCGTAACCATGGTGTAGTTCCAGATTCCAAAACCGCACGATCCCTCAGTATTCTTGCGCGTCCCAGTATTTCCTTCCGCAATTGCGGCGCTGGGAACCCTGCAGCACTTTTGATCGATTCCGAGACGCTTTTGACACTCGCCATCAACGATGGTGATGCCCTAGATGCTCCATGGGATGTTCAAGTCGCATATGATCCATCTGGAAATTCGCATACATTGGCAAATCTGCAGAATCGCACATTACAAAGCAAATCTGACACGAAAGAGTTAAAGTTTGGGGTTGGTGCGCCTGGCGATTATACCATCACTAGCATCAAGGGCAAGGTTAGTAATATCCAAATGCCGACTGTGATATGGTCACTGAACATTTACGCAGTACTGCGATGGAGATGTGCTTTCTCCTGAAACGTGCAAGGTTGTTCAGAAACCTTATCCCACAGCTGAGATTGAATGGAAACGCATCCACGAATGGTAGGGTATATTCATTTGCGTCAACATGCCGGTATTTGATGCGGCATATAGCTCTGGTGATACTGGTGTCTCTGCGTCTCTGATTCTACATGGTACTCCTCCATTTCAAGTCTACTATCGCACACAAAGGGACAAAGAGAACCCTCGTGATCTGGTAAAGACATTCGCCACCTCCAGAGGGATCGTCACCCTCCAGCCAGAGCACAGTGGTCATTACTTTTACACGTTCCTACAGCTGAGCGACACCAACTACAAGAAAGTCCCGCTTGATGGACCTAGTATTGATCAGATCGTTCACCCTCTGGCAGGTGCTGATTTTACTTCGGAAATACCAGGACGAAACAAAAAGATCGTGAGCAGTTGTTCTGGTAATGTGATTGATGTCGATGTGGATCTCAGGGTGAGTAAGTGTTCTGCAGCGAGATGGTTCTCTATGATGTTATTTCTTTTAGGGAATGCCTCCGTGGAACCTCGAGCTGCAAATAGTTGGCCCACGGAGTACTGACCCCCTTATCATCCGCGACATACATTCGTCTCCAGCGCGTATTCAGGTCCCCATACCCACTATCGTCGATAAGGATGGGGGAACATTTGAGGTTGACCTAGGTAAATATCTGATTCCACCATGACGTTCGGGAGGTAACAGTTGGTACAGTGAACGTCGAGGACATGTATGGATGCAAACGACCGGTTGCTGTCCCTGGCATATCGGTTAATGTCCGGCGAGTTCAGGTCAGTTGACCAGGTTAGAGATAGGAACCCTCTTAATTTTTCCCTGCAGCCCACTGTAAAATTCTACAGCAAGGATGCTCGCAGGCGAGTTACTGTCTTGGAAGACGAAGAGGCTGAGCTGCCTCTCCGCCTTACCGGTGATGGGGTGAGTCCTTTAACCGAATGTATTGATAGATTTCTCATTCCTCTTAGCCGTGGCGAGTCAAGTATCGCCGCGCTGAGAGCCCGGATGTAGTTCAGACGGCTGTCCTGACTTCTTTGAACGATCACCTTCGCGTCAGTGGCAAGGGAACGTATGAACTGCTCGAAGTGAGCATTATCATGCATGTTTCGTCGCGTCGCGTTCATCGATCTTCTCTCAGGTTAATGATTCGCAATGTCCTGGCATAGTTATTACAGGGGAAAGCACCTATGAAGTCAGTTGGGTGCCACGACCATTCGCCAAGTTAGATCCACGGACATCGACAACATTTGAAGCTTACAATCGCTCTCATATTCTTCCCCCAACTTGTCAAGGGAATGACTACTATGTTGATCTCGAACTAACTGGTTTGTGCACATGAATAGCCGTCGACCTTCTGACTCTCATTGGGCCCTTAGGTCGCCCGCCTTTCCAGATCATGTACAATGTTGCTGCGAATGACGAGTCTGGAGGAGGGACAGTTGTATTGGATCAGCCGACGATAAGCAGCATTCAATCGCATACTCGCTTCCAGTTGCACACTGCTACGCCTGGCCACAAATACTACGAAGTCAAGCAAATCGGTGATGCAGCTTATCCACTTCACAAGCACAAGCACACATTGATTCCCCGTTCGGATCGCCTTCTGTTTGAGCAAGAAGTTTTTCCGAAACCCTCCGCGAAATTCAAAACCGACGCCAGGTTATCCTACTGTCTCAATGACGTTCTTAGCCCACGAGAGTCTACTTCTCCCGACGGCACTATCTTATTCGAAGGTACACCTCCGTTCCAGTTAAAGTTGTCAATCAGGAATCTGGCCACCAGCAAAGTTCGAGTAGAAACCGTGTCAGTCAATGAAAGGATCTGGAAGTTAAACCTACCATCGTACCACTTTACTTCCGTTGGGCCATACCAAGTTACGATTGACTCAGTCTATGATTCTTCGCCCTGCGAGCAAGCAGAGCTGGACCCCTTGCGTCGTTCTATTTGGATAGATGTCGCTGAGACGGCTGCCGTCATCCCTCTGGAAAAGAAGAAAGACTTCTGTGTTGGTGATGTTGTCCAGTTTGAGCTGGAAGGCACTCCTCCATGGACGATTGGGTAGGTCAAGGGTGATCCATTTATCCATTCTTAATTCACATCCTTCGCAGATACCGAATCAATGGCAAATCGTACACCCAGGATGCCAAAGTTTCCCCCTTCCCCATCGTTCAGCACCAGAGTGGCGAATTCACAATCACCTCGATTGCTCATCAGCAAAAGATGTGCAAAGCTGCCATTACCAACCTGCAGATGACTATTCACCCCATTCCGTCGGCTCTGGTGGGACATGGCAAGCGTATCTACCAAGACATCCACGAAGGTGTGTCTGCCCTTAATGTGGATTTTTCAAAAGCTCATTGCTGTGTATAGGTGATCAAGCAGAAATAGTCTTTACTTTGCTAGGCGAACCCCCCTTCACGTTCACATACCAACGTTCTGAACCTAGTCCTAGGAAAGGAGGCAAGCCTGGCAAGATCCTTGAAACTCATACTGTATCCGGGGTTACCACACACGAGTATTCCGTATTTTCAGCCCTCGAAGGTTCGTCGCAAGACACAAAGTCCGAATTTGAAAGCTGAAGTTTTGATCTGTAGGCACTTGGACGGTTACTTCGATTGCTGACCGCTATTGCCGATATCCCGCCTTGCAAGACGGTTTGGGTGAAAAATCTTGACTTCAGATAGAAATGTAATGAGCCCCGTAATGTCCATTTATTTTGTAGCTTTAGAACGTGATGATACATATGCCCCCGCCTGGAGGTTAACTTCTTCGATCCATATTCGATCGACAAAAGACCACCCTACCCCCATCAACTCTAAACTTGCACGGATGAGATGTAGAACCACTTGTTGACTAATTACAAGATTAGAAGTAGTGATGTGACTGTACCAATTGAATACTCACTGGAAGGGTCGATCGGAGCAGGTGGTAGCTTCGAGTCAGGAGGAATGCTGGTGTATGTGGGGTCATTGGGCTTAACCAGACCAGGTCCTGGGATGGTAAGGTTCCGACTGGTAACATCAGAAGAAAAGAAAGTGTAGTGTAGTAGGTCAACTTACATAGATAAATCGTACGTAGGGGTCTTGGCAGGCGTCTCCCCTGTAACAACCAAACGGCGCCAAGCTTCGTGGCACTCGTGAATGATTTCAGTGGCATACTTCTTGTTCTTGGCTTCTCCGGAGAAGGCGAAGGTGTTCTCGCCTTTGCCATCTGGGATCTTGTAAATTCTGTTCCGTCCATGCATCAAATAGGATAGACGCCCGAATAGAATATGAGACGAACCTGAACCATTCGTTGGTGGACCTGATGAGACCAGGAAGGTGACGCTCGACGTCTTCGATGTCATTCAGCTTGGGAGCTAGAGGATCGTGGATATCGACCACAATAACCTTCCAGTCGGTCTCTCCCTCGTCAAGTAAAGCCATGATACCCAGTACCTTGACTTGTTTGACCTGGCCGGTGTAACCCACCTGCTCGCCGATCTCACAGACGTCGAGCGGGTCATTGTCACCCTTGGCCTTTGTCTCGGCGTGTGTTGTATTGGGATCCTCCCAGGTCTAACGGAGCCGAAGAGACGTTGAAGAGGAGTAAAGACCACAGCAAGGATATTACAGACCTGGGGGAATGCACCATAGTTCCAGATGTAACCGTGGTGAGGGAAACAGTTGCGGACGAAACGCAAGCGACCCTTCTTAATGTCTTGTTTGATGGGATTAAATGGCTCTTCTTTGCAGATCTCCATCTTCGCGTTCGTCCAGCGAGGGACCTCAACTATCATGTTGAGAATTCCATTACTCTTGTCGGCAAAAAGTGGAACGTCGTGGAAGGATGAAACTACAGAGCCGTTCTGCTCTATGTACACTCTGTAATCTGTTATCCGGGATGATCAGCACCAGGTAGTTCCCTTTCACGAGTCGCCGCACCGAGCGTGTTGGGGGCACCGACGTTGCAGGGTGTAAAATCTATCGACTAATCAGACGAAATTTTTGGTCCAAAAGCGAAGAAACCAACGGGAGGGCATCGTTGCTTTGGTTGCAAGGAGGCGAAGATGATGGGAGAGCCGAAAAGCTGCTGAGGCCCCGGCCATACCCGTCTTTTCAGACCTTTATAGCTTGCAAATCCACACCTGACAGCAAGTAACCAAACTTAACAGCTGAGAGAAATAGCTGATTATCGCCTATTCGGATAGATAATCACGACTATCAGGGTCGGGGAAAAACGCTATGTACAAGCACAAGCACGAGAAATCACACCAATCCCCCGTCATCTGGCACACCTCCCAGCACTCTTGGCTTTGAGAACCAGCCACCAAAGTCGAGTCTGAGTAACAGTTGCTCGACGTGTCGACGTACCTCTCCCTCCCCTTCAAAACCTTTCCCTCGGACAAACGTCCGCTGGAAAGTGGACGTATTAGCGATACTAGCATTCATTAACACCGACCTGGAAGCGTCTGCTGTCGCCGTGAACGGCTGGGATGAAATCATCACTGACAACTGTTGGTAGAATGACTCAAAGAGGGCGTGTAGGTTCTTGAAAGAGTGTGAACCGTAATCGAGTGACGAATGTAAAACCAAAATTACCTGGTTGATGTCCGCAACTATTTCGAACCGTTCCTGAACCATCGCTCCAACCTTGTCCTCTCCCCCCGCTGCAAGGCTACCTTCAAACAAGAGAGCTGGCAGTACGTCGCCACCCCACCGTTCGACTTGCGCAGTAAAATGTTCGCAAATCTCGAGTATGGGACGCATGATGGCAGTGAGGGGAGGATGAGACAGCAAACAGCCTGTAGCGAGACGTTCTAAATACGTCGTGTGGATGTTTCTTAGAGTCGTGAAGTCGATATGGGCATCGCTCGAAGGTGCTGTGCCACTGTCATGAATAAGGGTCGTTCCCTCTCGACCCGTACTTTCGGATCGACCAGGCGGGGGCTTACTGATTAGATCCTTAAGTCGCCTGAATTCGTGATCAACGACATCAACCATGATGTACTCCAGCAAGACATCGAGGAACCATCCCATATCCCTGACGAGGCCCCACCCGCAGCGTAATAGGTGTTTCCGTACTTCGAGGTCCTCTCTTGTTCCTCCCTCGCCAAGACCAGTCCACCGACGTCTCGCACGCTGAGCATTGGACAATGATGTCCAGCATCCGTGGATACGAGTCTGAGTTTTCCGTATGGATGACAGGTAACCGAATAGAGTAGAATATATTTGAAGATCGGAAGGGTGCAGAAATAGGTCAAGCGGCCAGGTCATGTCATATGTGAGCAACAGAGATGTCCCGAGAAGAAGGTCATCGAAAAAAGTGGGTTCAGTATAGTTACCATTTAGAGACGACAAAAGGGATTTGGAATTGACGGCGGAGAAAGTCGGGAGGAGAGGTCTAATGGGACCAGATGGCAACTGGAATTTGAGGTGTAGCAAAGATGGGTCGTGTTGAGCAGCAGTTCCCAAAGATGCTCTCAGCAGTGCTAAATTGAGGTCCTGCTCCTTGATCATAGAGGGGACTCCAGTGCGTGTAGTGAGTCTGGATATCTTCAACTTTTCAATATCGCGTATAAGAGCCAAGCTGAATTCCCCGTTGCGCAAAAGAAAGTAGTTCGCTCTGATCATACGTTGAGAATTGAAAAAGAGGAAGAGTAAAGAGGATACTTGCAAAGAAATCACAGCTTCTTCCACGTCCTTCCGTGTCAATACATGCATCCAAAGCCATTCACTGACATTAATCCTGATCTGAGAAATGACGGATTCAAATCTATATTGATCTTCAGGAAGGACAGTGTCCAGTAATTGAGCGTGTTGAAATGCTTGTTCCCGTGGAAACTGATTTCGCCATTTCTTGCTCTTCACTGTGCCAATGGCTCTCCCGACATACATGATGGATTCGCGGGTTTGCGGCGATACGCAAGAAGGCATCGAGCCTTCCAAGAGGACATAGTCCACTGATGTTAGAGATTCGATTGCTGTTATTGATCCGTGGATTAAGAAAGCAGCTAGCTGTGCACGCCAGGCACGCTGGACGGCCACGCATAGGCGAGATAAGATGTCTGAAATTCGATTGATTCCAGTCTTCGATCGTAACAGAAGCATGTCGATCAGTGGTCCGGGTTTCCACTCATCCTGAGACTCTAACTGTTCCATGAGCGATTCTAGTGCAGTGAGTGGCGCGTCCCATTCCGAGAAGGTGGCCAATATAGCTGCAAGGGGAACAAAGGTCCCTTGGGCTACTAGTTCTGGGTCGCGTTTCAGAAGTTTAGCTTCAGTCTCAACTACCAGACCCCCATATTCGTCTTTCAGGATTTGGTTCAAGGTTGCACACAGGGTACAGATGTATCGAGAGTTCGATCGCATTAATGCGGCGCATGAAGTTTTGATGCTGCGGTACCGTGTTGCCATCTTTCCCATCGCTTGAAGACATTGCTCTTCGCCAGGATGGAGAAGAGGACGAAGGGCGCTGTTCAAAGTGTGGTCAAAAGGAAACAATGAAGACGGATGGCCGACCAAGACGAGAAGTATCTCTGCGATCATCACCGCGGTTCGGCAACGTAGAACTTTAAGCTTACGTAACCAATGCGTACAAAGTGAACCACCAACAAGATCAAGCAGCGAGATGGAGACCCGGATCCACTTGGATGATGCATCTTGGGACATCGATGGTCAAGACAGCGCGCCAGAGTTCAACGCAGCGACTATTCGACGGGACGTCATGCAGTTCAAACAGAATGCAGCGCGGGTCGAAGAAAATGAGACGGCCATATACGACGGCTCTACTAGTGAGCTTGATGCCTCGGTGTCGACTCTTCATCTCGATGGCAGCAGTCTTTCCAGCTCGGTGTCCGAGTCACCGTTTCAGTTCCGTACACCACTTAATCTCCCATCACCAAACGAGTACCCCCGCCTGCCACTAGAGCAGCACTCCGATTATCCATCTAACGGACCTTCGCACACGGAATCCGCTTCCGAGCACACTCCAGGTGATATTGATGCTGCATATCCAGCAGTCCACATTGACGTGTCCCAACCTCTTCCGAAGCGCGTATCTATAGCGATGCCAGATGACGATGATTCGCAATACCGTATATCAGTGGGAAATGACGATGGCTTAAACACGTTCAAGCCTATATATCCCGAGCAATCCAAGTCAACTACATCGGCTTCCCAGTCTCTTTCCTTGCAATCAGACTTGGATTCATCACAAGCAAGTCCTCGGCCACCGCGGACTGCTGGTCCAAGTACATTTCAGAAAATAGTGAGCAAAACGAGGCCCCATTTTCTTCCTCCTAAGAATCAGAAAGAGGATCGAAAACATCTTGCTGACTGGGAAGCTATGATGAAGGAAAGTCGTGCAGCAGGTACAGTCGTTCACTTGGCCATCATCACCATCTTAAATGAACATCTAATTGTAGAGGAGAGGCGCCGTAAGGCTCTTCAGGAACGTAGACTAGCGCGTGAATTGAAAATCGAGCAATCGATGCATATTTGGGAGAAGGAGATCATTCCGGACTGGCGCATCGTTCATCGGAATTCTACCCTTCGAAAACTCTGGTGGAACGGTATACCAACAAAGTTGCGGTCGATGGTGTGGGAACGCGCTGCTGGCAACGCACTCGCACTGAATAGAGGTAATCTGACTCCAGAACCATGACCTCCTTGCTGACGATGTAATGTATTGGGTCTCCCAGATAATTATCGTAACTGTCTTTCGCGTACAAGACGTGCACTATCCTCCGGCATCTTTCCAGGGGACATTCTTCAAGCAATCGAAGAGGACATTGGCACAACGCTTCCTACTCTCCATATCTTTCATCCGGAGACAGGCCCCCTATACCAAGAGCTGAAGGATATGCTATGTGCCTGGGTTATCTCACGTGCAGATGAGGGATTGGCATATAGACATGGAATCGCAAAAATTGCTGCCATGATGCTGGTCAACATTCCTGCGCCACAAGCTTTTATAGCCATGAGGAACTTGTTGGAGAGGCATTGTCTGAGGTCATTCTATGGAGGTGTTGGTGCAAAAGAAGACGTAAGTCCCATCAATAAAAAAAGATCACAGTCTAACTAAACCGCAGACATCAGGTAGAGGCATATTATCGGTCAGAACCCATTTGCACAGTTTTATCCATATCTCACCCCTCCCAACAGCATATTTGATACGCTATTGGCCGACAGTATGCCTAAGAGTGCGCTGCCGTCTTGTTTTATGTGTGGTGATACCAAGTGTAACTAACGTGACATAGTTTATTTCAATTTCAAGCAGCACCAGATATCCCCTGCAGCATACTTGCCCGACTGGCTGGTACCACTTTTCTTGGATCATCTCCCATTTGAAGCCTGTGCACGACTGTGGGATGTGATCTTACTTGAGGGTGACTCCTTTCTCTTTCGCGCTGCTCTTGCAATGTTAGGTGTGTTGGAACCACGACTGTTTTTCCCCGGTAGGGATGAACTTCTTCAACTTTTGAAGTATGTCAAGTCCCACCTTGCACTAGGTATGGGTGTCTTACATTTGACATCAGGGGTCAAGATAAAGCTGCCATGGAAGTGGCCAAACGCGAAGGCCGTCCGCTAAATGGTGGCAAATATGAGATTTATGGTATTGATGAGGAGACGTTGTGGGAGCGGATCGACAGCATGGAGGATTGGTGGAGGGAGTCAACATGGAAGCGGTTGACACAGAGAGAGTTGCCGGACCTGTGAACTCAGAATTGTAAATGCAAGTATTGCCCAAGGTTTATGTTGTATTTATTTATCCTTCGGAAATATCACCATCTTCTACAGCTTGTCTATATAATGCATACATTTTGCGTCGGTTAAAGTCCCTGGCTGTCTCAGCGCTTGCAACGTCGAAGAGCGTTTGCAACACGGCTCGCCTCAATTTCATGGCCTCCATTGAACTCTCAACTGAAGGATCGCATTTACAGGCTTTTGACACAACATTGGTAAACTGGTCCCCTGACGTGCATGCTATTTTCCGACTAGACATTTGTGGGAGTGCGAGCGCCGCTAAGAGCGGTTGAAACAGCGCATGCTGAAGATGCTCATATGTGGTGGACGTTGGTGTTTGAGCACCTAAAGATATGAATGGGGATAATAGTGCAATCAACGGCACGGGTGTCGAGGATCCAGATATAGCAAGGGCCTTGTCTAGTTCCTCCAAGAAAATATCCATGAAATGATATGTCAGACTTGATGGTACTCGTAAGTCACTCGCGCTGGAAGACCGAGATCAGCCAGCTAGATAAGGAGCAATACTAAATGAACGCACCAAAGCGGGCCACCCGAGCTCGAGAGGATGGAGTGATATTCCTTGAGTGAGGACTTTTCCCAATTTGCCCGGATGAGAAGGCGGAAGCTAGCATTGACGAATTTTCTGACAAGCATGTAATACTTATCCATACTAGCAAGAGAATATTCAGTCTAGGGGCATTGGCATTCGATGCTGGACCTACCGCAACCGATCAATGCCGTGCCACTCCCTTACGATAGTGGTCCAAAATCCACGCAAGAAATGGAGCGATGATGAGATGTTTGTTATGGTGAGAAGGAGTTCTGCGAGCTCGCTTGCAAGTGCCTGCTGCACTAACGGCTTGTCAGACATCCAGAAACCTGCATTGCAAGGTAAGCATATCTTGGACATGGAAAATAGATTGTTATACGCTACAGTAAAATATTCCCTTCCACAACTTCTCCATTTCAATCTCAGGCATGACATTGCTTTCATCGTTGGATAAGAATGCGGCCAAATTTTTCACGGCTTTATCGCGCGTTCTCTTGTCTGATAAACGACATGTCGGGCCTGGTGATCCAGGAGGACGTCAGAATGCACACACCTGAAGATGCCAGATATTTTCCCAATGGCGGGGCTGGTGGTGAAGACATGCTCTTGCAAGTTTTTGGCGCTTGGTGACTAGTATGTATTATGGATGATACCCAATCACGTGATCGATGCTATATATTGTCACCCGAGAGCTCCTCTCCACTCTCTAACGATGCACAAGGGTCCAATTACTTGCCATGGTGGGATCCGTGAGCGGTCGCCTTGTTCCCCGCTAATATCAAAACAGTTCTCGATGTCTCTGATGGCAGACCTGCCGAAGGCGTCGATGTCAACCTTCAGATATATCACAAGGGCACCAGTGGCATCGACGCATTTTGCCCACTCGCTGAAGGGTTCGTGTCGTATCATCAACAGGCATGTATATGAACGAAATCGGCAGCCTTACTGACGTCGACGGTCGCTGTACAACCTTGCTTCCGCCCCGTGGCTCCGCGGAAGCCAAAGAGAAAGACAAGGAAATCCAAGCAGGCACCTACAAGATGGTATTCAAGCCCAAAGCTTACTTCGAGAAGTCTGGAAGGAAATGTTTCTACCCATGGGTCGAGGTGACTGAGTTCACTCTGCACGAGTAATTGCTTACTTGATTGCACCCAGATTGCATTTGAGATCGAGAACCCGGACGAACATTACCACATTCCCCTTCTCATCAGTCCATATTCTTTTACCACGTACAGGGGAAGTTGAATGTATTCGGAGCAATCATCCGGTTGACCTTTTCTCGAATTATACTGTACAATGATGTACTATGATAGTGTCGGTGTTAGTTGAAGGATCGGCTAGAGATGAACATGATGATAACGCATTGTCAAGGTACCCACATAGTGGCAAGTCTACGAATATTGGTCATTGCACGAGAACTCTAGCGTATTGTACACCCTTAATGTTGGAACCCCGCATTGACGCCTTCACATTGTATAGGAATTGTTCGCGATTCTTTCGTAGTTCCTCGGCCGCCTCTACATGTGACAAACGAGGTCGATACACACGATAGCGCTCTGGAAAAAGTGAGATCTCTTACCTTTGTTCAAGGGATCATCTGCATTAGGCTCCAAGAACAGATACTGTAGTCCAACCATTACCGAGGTCAGATTTAGTACTGGCTTCCAATCTTCTCGTAAGATGTTCAGGCAAACATTTCCCTCCAGGTCAACGTTCGGGTGATATATCTGTGTAAGCGTGAATGCCAGATTTCCTAGCATTGCCGTAATGCATACCGTTTGCAAACATTTCACTTTTGGTGGGTCGTGGGGGTAGTTGCTATTGATGGTGAACGAAAAGTTGAAAGCACCACCCTGATACATCCCTGTTTCACAATAAAGAATGCATTTCATTCAAAGGTGCCTCGAGCGCACCTTCATCGGGGGTGATGGTGAGCGTGAAGTTGAGAAGGTCGGCGGGGTCTGCGAACTGCGTCTTCATTGTTGACGGTAAGTCAAGTTCCGTAAGATCTTTGAGGAGGCCCTCAGCTACGCACGCCAATCTTACTCTGCTGTCCTACGTACCCTTTTGTACCCGTATTTGTGCAGCGCTCGTCTTCGGCTTCTTCTTCGCCGCTGCGTCCTCATTCTTCTTCATACTCAAGATCTGAAGAGAATGGAGGCTTGAATATATGAAGACGATAGCCATTTACCTTCAACATGATTGCAATGCAGTGGTTAGATTGGAATCGATGAAGCGAAAGAGAAAGGTATTGCGGAAGCTGCCGACTCGAGTCAGGGGGCATAGATACAGCATGGCAACTTCATTTGTAGTCACGGTCTACTCATCATGTCTAATCTCTCTGAGACCTTACCCGTAATCGACGTTGATGTATTCCTATCAGAAGGCGAAGCTTCTCCGTGTGTTCGGGAGGAATGCAAGAAAGTAAGTCTTGCAGTCTATTCAGGCCCTTCTGACTGCCTTTCATCCAGGCTGCTCATGCCTTGATTACCTATGGTGCCCTCCTCTTGCACGATTCTCGGGTATTAGAAGATGACAATGACACCTTCCTCAATCTCATGGAAGATTATTTTGCACAACCTCTCGTTGATCTTCAAAGAGATGAACGGCCAGAGTTATCTTACCAAGTCGGGGTCACGCTCGAGAACACCGAGAAACCAAAGTGCGCGGTGGACGAGTCATGCCTAAATATCATTGCACGTCTCGATCCTGCGGAACGGCCATTGGACATCTCAGGCCACCATCCTGACCCCAAGTGTCGATTCTTCTGGAAGATGAGCACACCCCCACCATATAAGACAGAATATCCAGCGCTAAATGCGCCGAATGTCGTCCCTCAAGCCCTCGCATTAAAGGAAACATGGAAACCTACCATGGAGAAATGGGGAAGGTCTATGAAAGACGCGTAGGCCCTTGCATGATCGGTTGATACCTCTGATGAGACGGATCCGGTTTTATTAGTGTCGAAAATGTGGCTGAGATGGTTGCTATTGGCCTTGGACTTCCACGCGAGACCTTCAAAGATGCTGGAAAACACGGGTGTGTCTCGTTTTCATCACTCCGGGTAGGGATTTACGCACGAACCGCAGCCCTCATATTCTCGCTCCCACAGCATCTGACCTCAAGAAGTACGGCGTGAAAGACACGATACTTGCAGGTTTTCACACAGACCTCAACTGCCTTACTATCCACGGACGATCACGATTCCCAGGCCTCAATATATGGGCTCGAAATACCGGGAAGCGCATCCCTGTCCGCTTCCCTCCTACCGGCAGACTCTTGCTAGTACAAGCCGGAAAGCAAATCGAGCATCTTACAGGAGGTCTCATCAAAGCTGGTTACCACGAGGTTGTGGTCAACGACGCGACTATCGAAGTGAGGATTTTATGTTACATTCGACATTTTACTCAGACACCAACCGTACTCTTGTTAGACAATCGTTAAGCGAAAGGTTAGTCACCCAGAGCGTGCTCTTATACGGATATCTTCCACCTTCTTCTGGCATCTGTCTTCGGATTACGACCTTGCCCCTATTCCGAGCTTGATGGAACGAGCCAAGCCACTTCTTGCAACAGAGGCTGAAGTGCCCTTGGAACATTTGTATCCCTCGATGAAGGTCGGGCAGCAGGTTCAGAAGTAAAGTCGGCTTCTACCATTATATGCGTCTACTGAACCATCCCTCAGCGAGTTGAAGCACATTGCCCTCATGGCTTAAAATCACTTGTTCATGCTCATCTATGTACTGCGTAGTATCGTTACCATGGTGGGTGAGAGTATGGATCACAGTATGGAGAAGGGTCAGATGTAAGTTTAGTTGAAGTTGAATTCAATGATTATGGAATATGGTCGCGACAGTCACCTAACTATGCTCATTTTCCACAAGGGACTGACGTCTCAAAAACACGAAGAACACTACGCAATTTGATGAGCATTTCCTCCCATTCGCTCTCTACGTCTGACAATGCGGTGATGGCACCACCAGCGCCCATCACCCATTCCTCGACATAGGCACCGCTCGGCGTTGGCACTTCACGGGACACGTGCTCACAGCCGTAACGACCGTCATACTTGAAGCAGCTGCGGATAGTGACCGACCAGTCACCTCCGCCACCCACACACCAATAACCGAATACACCTGAGTAAACATTTCGTTCGCCGTTCTCCAGTGTGCGAAGAATTTCAACACTTCGCTTCTTCGGAGCACCAGTCATACTCCCTGTCAATGTATTGTATAAGAGCGCAGATTATAGAGCACAACTGTACTGACCGGGTGGAAGACTGCGTTTCAGTAACTCCCAACCAAGTGCGCCATTTGCCCGCTCACTATCGGGTACGTCGACCCCTTTCGCGGCCTTTCCCTCAATAACACTGACAAGCTGCCATACAGTGCGATATTCTTCAACATCGCAGAACTTCTTTACGTCGACGTCTTCACCAATCACATGATGCAGGTCATGGCGAATCAAATCAACAATCATGAGGTTCTCCGCGACTTCCTTTGGACTGCCTCTCAGTTCTCTCTCTGCTACGGCACGGGTGATTCCCGGGCCTTTACGGATAGTGCCCTTGATGGGACGAAGCTGAAATGTCGATCCAGGGGGGCGAGTGAAAGATAGGAATCGCTCCGGAGACGATGCTAATAATGTTGTGGGGTGCAACCGTAAATAAGCACCATATGGTGCAGGGTTAAGCTCGCGGAGAAGCTTGTATCGTTGCCATGAGAGTGAACCTGCCCGGGATGCTTTTTGGGAAAGAGGGTCATTGAGAACGACCCTCGTAGGTGCTGTGAGGCACAGCTCGTATGATTCACCTGCAAAGAGGTATTCTTTGGCACAATAAATACGACTCTTGTAAATCTCACTATCCGGTAGGATGATGGTAGTTTGCACGTCCGTTGAGGAAGGCGCAATATTAGTAGATGGGGTTTGAGTAACAGAACGGAGCAACTTGGCTGTATCGGCGAGCCACTTACTGTCGCCTTCGATAATGGACTGAATATATACTTTTCCTGTCATAGAGTCGAGAACGATGCTACGCTCCACGAACACGAGATTCATGTCGGGGTGACGATCATTCATGACGGGTACCGTTGAGGGTAAAGAAAGAGATTCAACACCGAGTTCATATGAGAGATAACCGACCAGTCCTCCCCAGAATGGAATATCGGAAAGGCCACCAGATGCTTTCCTTTGGCTCATGAAACACGCAGTCCATGACCAGATATCATCGGATCCTAGAGCTATGCGCAAACATGCGTCCCCTTGTTGGAAATGCAGAGCGTATTCACCGATAGAATAAGTAATGCGAGGCGAATTTGAATGTAAGCAGCCGATGATGGTATAGCGACCAGGCTGAGCGGCAGACTCTAGCATCACGAACGGGGAGTGATCATCATCTATGCCCAGAAGCTCGCAGAGGGCCACTGCAATTAGGTCAGGACGATGAATAGTAGACGTGAGCACGGTTCGCGATGCAGGATGATGTCCTGAAGTGAATGGTATACGGGGGTTTGGCCAAGGAGAACCAAAAATACTAGATGCTTTGCTGTCCCAATGCCGGAGGTAACGGTTATGGGCAGCATTCCAGGAACGAGCGAGACTCCAGAAGTTAAGCATTACTTCAATTCCACCACCGCATGTGAGAATCGACTCGGGGTGGTATTGCACGGCCCAGAAAGGTCGTCTGTTGTGCTTCAGGGCCATGATGACCCTTATGTCGTCATCGAAGGTCCATGCCAACTCCTCCAGATCCTCGTTACCACTGAGCTCTGCATGGAGGGAGTGATAGCGCACAGCATTCACGGCGCCAACTCCTTTGAAAACGTCTGTACCGGTATGCTGCACTACCGACACCTGACCATGCTTTACGACAGGTAATCTTTTGACTTTGGCACCGTATTCACTTGCCAGACTTTGGAGACCGAGGCACACACCGAAGATTGGTAACATGCGGGATTTATCCATCGTCCAAAGGTGTTTGACAACCCCAACATCCTCTGGTACATCGGGTGAACCTGGACCAGGGCCAATTATGATGGCTGAGAAATATTCCGTGTAAGATAGCACGTCCGGTAATGTTAGTTGATCATTCTTGATGATGTGGATACGACAGTCTGGTGCTGCTTTACGGCATAGAGCTGCGAGACTGGAAAATGTTAACGGAGTGTCGGATGGAGCTCCAAAAAACTGACTTGTATGTGAACGAGTCATAAGAATCCACCAAAAGAATCCTTTCTGGAGCTGGAGACATGGCCAGATGGCCGGAAGTCCGGAATAGCAGCTAGATAGCCAAAGAAAGTGTCTAATCGTATTCGAGATGGTCCGTGGAAACCATAAAGACGGTCAAGGAGAAAGCATGGTCCAAAAGTTGACATAGCAGGGATCCTGCGGGTGAAATTTGCAGGAGTCGGGGTTAGAAAAATGCCTGTTCGGGTGTAGTCGATCGCCAACCAAGAGACTAGAGCGTAACATGGCCACCACCAGCGACGGTCGACAACAAAGCTTGTTTCAGAAGGTCAGGACCGACTGTCTCTTACATACTTTTGTATCGTTCATGTTTTACTTCAGCTGAAACCCATCTGCGTGCCCTTACTAGGGAAATCACAGCTAACATCTTCCAATGTATCTAATGTCCTCCATCTACTTTCTGCCCTTGAGAATACGCTCAGTCAAGAACCCGATTTTCACCTTTCTGCGTCCCTGGCTTCGTATGTGTTCTATCCGATCTCAACGATCTTACGACGAAACGCACTACCCGAAATCCCGGATCAGGTTCTAGAGAAGCTGTTCAACGTGCTCGCAATCCTGTGCGATTCGTGGTGGTGGGAATGTGAGTTGGAAATATGGAGTCAGCTCTTCATGTTCTGTGGTTCAATACTGGGTGGTTTGGAGGGGACGAGGAAAGATACGACCAGAAGTGATGAGACAAAGCAAGCTGCTGCACAGTGTCTGTGGGTGCTCTTGCACGAGCGAAATAATTCAAGGCTACCGCAGGGCAGCCCCGAGCATCTTTTCCAGACGCGTCTATCATCAATGCAACGATACGCACAGTCTACAAAGTTCATACCCATTCTTGGCCAAACCATCGACTCTCTCTTAACGGTATCCAAGTCAAGTCACAAATCGCTTCAACGCATTTCCTTCCAGTTACTGGATGTGATAATAAGTGTTTATGCACCCGATCGTCTCGTTCCCTCAGTGTTACCTGGCGTTGTCAGCGCCATGACAAGGATTGCCCTCGGATCCCGAGAGAACAAAGGCTGGGCCACCGGAAACATTGTTGCAGGTGCGCTGCTCGTCATACAGAGGGCGGTAGTCCTATCCATTGGAGATTCTGTCTGCGTTTCCGATGGCGCTGTGCACAGTGTCGTCGACCTCGAGGATCTAGTGCATTTGAATTGCTCATCGACACCAGTGGTGAAGGAGACGGAAACCTCACCTTTCCTTGCAACCCGCACCGCTAGTTGGCTGCAAGCCTCTGCATCTCAGTTACATATTGCCTTGAATACCCTAACACCGTTGGTCAATCATCCAACCCCAGTAGCGCTAGTCGCTCTGGCAACTATGGCGAAGGAAATCCTCGTTAATACATCATTGACTATCCCCCAGTCCCAGCCACTTTTATTGTCCTGGCTACTGTCACTTTCTAACTCGCCCTACTCCACGGTTGCCCAGACTGCCTATGGCTATTTACTAGACATGGTCGCCGACAACCTAGTACACGTGCGTCAGTCACTACTTCAGACTCTAACGTATATCTCGAAGGAATGTATGAGTTCTTTGCCTGTATCTATCGCTGCACAGGCAGACTCGAGAATAGAGCATATCTCTGGACAGGTGCAGGCGATCTGCCGACTCGTCGTGTCGACGTCTGGAGTCGCGAAAGGCATCGGACTATCCTCCGTCTCTGCAGGTCTGGGCCATCTTTTGGGGCCTAGTGGAGGCGTTGAAAAATGGGGATGGACTTTATTATCTGTTCTCCAGTTCAAGTCCCCTCCGGTCACCGTCAATCGAGAGCCCATAGCACAACTTCTTTTGGAAGGAAACCCCGATGCTGCAGAGAATGTCCTTTTCCCCGCAGTTACACTGAAGAATTCCCTTTCAAGGTCGGCCACCGATTCCTTGGTGAAAATGTTCCGCGCTTTAGGTCGCGCGGGCGGGGACCACTCTCTGTATGCGGTGGAATGGTTCATAAAAATGGGACTCAATTCAAAATCCAACACTGCTGCATCCGCACTTTGGTGTGCTGGTCGGCTTCTGGAGGGGATTAGCGTGGTCACCCTGAATAGCGACAATGACAACTCTCCAACACAAGACATACCCAACCATAGCAAAAGATTAGAGAAGTTCACCAAGGGTCTCGCCAGAGATCTCTCGAATCAGTGGGACGTCGGGCCCCTCGATGCAACCACGTATCCGAGCGCCCACGATAAAGAAGAACCTACGACTTCCACGGAAGTGATAAGGGGTCTCAGACAAATTCGGGTGACGTTGGATATCGTGGAACCACGCTCATCGACGTCCTCTACATTTGATAACGATCAATGGCTATTACACCGCACGTTTTGTTTGCAACTTCTCGCCCTCAGCGCGGGCATCTTGCAAGTCCGTTTTACCCCGCTGCTTATCCACGCACTCTATCCAATACTGCATTCGATAGTATCTCCGATACCTTATTGCTCTATGAATGCGCTGGCTACTCTCGCTTTCGTTGCAAATGCCACCTCTTACGCGTCACCGGCCAATCTCTTGCTGTCGAACTTTGATTATGCACTTGACGCCGTTTCTCGACGTCTTAACCGACGATGGCTGGATATAGATGCCACTAAAGTTCTGGCCGTCTTGGTGCGTCTGGTGGGCAGTGACGTCGTACATAAGGCGGGGGACGTGGTAGAGGAATGCTTTGACCGATTGGATGAGTACCACGGATACGAGGTCATTGTGGAGGGTCTGGTGGAGGTTCTCAGTCAAGTCGTCCGAGCCATTGAGGCTGACGAACCCCACGCTCCTGATGAGGTCAAGGAAAGCGAGTCATTGATGGTGCGGGACCTGAGCTCGTTGTTCGAGTGGGTCACTCTTCGCAACACCCCCCAGCCAATGGACGACCAAGACTATGGCCCTGCGCCCCGCAAAGGATGGGGCGACCTAAAAGATGAAGCCAAGCACAATCGGTCCGGGACCGCTAAGGAATCCGACGATGACAATCCAGAGACTTCACTAACATCAGCACAGTCTCTCACGGAGCAGATAATCTCGCGTTCGCGCCATTTCCTTACTCACGGATCGCCTACCATCCGTGCTCGAATCCTTTCTCTATTGGCTGGGGCAACACCTGTCATGCCCGAGTCGGCGCTGTTACCTTCCATACATCAGGCCTGGCCGTTTATTCTAAACCGGCTCAATGATCAGGAGGTGTACGTTGTCAGTGCTGCATCGGAGTTGATTGAAGCGTTGGTTACCCATGTCGGTAGCTTTATGGGTCGTAGGATCTGGGACGATATCTGGCCACGTTTCAGCACCATGCTGAAGAAGCTGGAAGCCGCAGACGCCCACAGTGCATTGGCGCGGCGGGGTTATGGTGCTGTGGGAACTGATTCTGCGTATACCCACTCACATAGGCTCTATCGGTCAATGATTAAAACCATGACAGCCACCGTAACCGGGGTTCACGTGCAAGATAACGTCGGTTGGGAAGTTATCCTGGCTTTTCGGCGCTTCTTACATCGCGAAGCACATTCAGAACTTCAAGCGCGGGCAAGGGAATTATATGTAGCGCTTAAAGGGGGCAATGAGGATGCGGTGTGGATGGCGCTTATGGCGACATCAGGCCACTTAACGGGCGATCTTACGTTTTTGAGAGAAGTCAGATGGGATATCGATGATAATGTGACCCAGATATTGCGGCCATAGCGCCGTTGGAGAGCAAAAGTTCACAAGACCGCGTGTCGTCGGATCTGAACCCCAGCTTCCCGAAAGAGCTTTGCAGAAGCTTCATCTCTGAAGACAGAACTGTGAGTGCTTTGTTGCGTATGGGGATAGCACTTAGACCTACACCTTGTAGCTCAAATGGTAGACTACCTCCCTCACACCACTCTGTATGATCTTAATGGTGCATTTTAAACACGGGCATCTAGGGTGGCACAATTGCGGCAGGTGGAGACACGAATCGATATACTTACGTGTTACAGTAGAGGATGGCATTTGGACCTACTCGGTCACGGCCAGCCTCGAGGAGAGCATTCTCTTCCGCGTGCAAACAGAGACAGTCGGTGCCACTACCAATTGAAGTACCATTGCAGTGGCCGCAACCACCTAAAAATGATATCAAATGTGCGTAGTCCCCATGGAGTTTCAATATCCGTTCCATTACCTTCATTACAATTTTTCACGCCGCGTGGAGTGCCGTTGTACCTACCAAAGTTAAGTTGGAACAATGGAATGTCGCCCTGTGGGGCCGTTGACCACTTTACCCTGTGGCCACGATACGATTTTCACGGACTAGTATGGCTCCGACTCTGCGTTTCATGCAGTTTGAGCGCTGCGATGCCAAATCTGCCAGCGTCTGAAGATGTGTGGGTAGTACGTAAGAAGCGCCTGTGGAAAGTTCTATCTTAGTACATACCATAAAATAACAATCCCACCGTGGACGTAAACGTTCCGTACTGAGGATATTCAAGGAATCTAGATGGTCATGCAGGTCCGAAACCGTCTGGAACGTGTTGATGATGGTGAGCTTCACCAACGAAAACACGGCATGAAGTCCCTCAGGATGGGCACGTTCCGAGTCTCCATTAGGATCCACGTTTGTGCCGAAAACGTACTCATCGTGCTGATAAACAAATTCCTCCAGTGAGAGGCTTTCACTGGGATCAGAAAGGTTTCACCGGCTAAGGTGGCGAGTGCTACCTGGAGCTGAGGCGATGGTACCGTTGCATTAATGGTGCATCTACCTTGATCGCCATGAAAAAGGGCCTCCTTGCGAAAAGGCTGATCTGTTCCAGCGAGGTAAGATCGTCAATCACAAAATCAGAGCGCCAATGCCGTGTAACATGATCCAGGAGTTCACCAGGAGAGGCGAATGTCATTGGGAGGGCTACACGCTGTGTGGTAGCATCCTCGGATACTGGTTGGGTATGGTTCGTTGTTTGCTGTGTGTGCTGCGCGCCCACATCTAGATGCATGTCTGTAAAATAGTAATATATGTCGATGGCCTCATAGCTGACCTGCATTCGCGACGGTCGTGAGACGCACAGGAAGGAACCCTTTCGATATCAGGTAGCGCTCAACGGTCGACTTCCCCGAACAATGGGTGCCCACGATGGCGATGAACATAGGAGTACAACGCTACTAACTGAAGCAAAGAACCGAAATGCCGATGCTCACTAATCGGCCAATAACAAACAACAAAGAGTATCTTACAAGCGCCCCTCTCAGAGGGACATCGCGCAGGTGTTCTCACTAGGGTCGCGTTTGATAACAAAAGTATCGCGATAAGCCCATCGTCAAGCCTTAGGTCCCGTTTCCGAGTCCGTGGACAATATCAACCGTTTTCTCTTGCGTGCAGCAGGGCGGGAAGCCCGCTTTGCTTCCCTCCGTGCCTGTACCCTTTTCTCCTTTGCGGCCTTCATATCTCTGGGGCACGTAGTTCGAAGCTGCTTAATATGGGTTGGGACGAGCCGTTGTTGTTGAGGCTCTGACGAGAGCCATGGAGCCATGAGGTCTGGAATACCGTCTAGCACGTCTTTGAGGGACACAAGCATGGGACTGTTTTTCTACACACAATCGGGAGAGTCAACTGCTGGATTACATGGTACAGCCTGAAAGATCTCACAAGGACGCCGATTACCGCGGCCCTCCGGAGGCCAACAGCATGGGCAACAGCCGGCTCCGAACCTTTGGGTAAGGGCACCAGTTTCACCTTGCCTGGTCCCTGTTTCGCGAGTGAGTTGCAGGAGGCCACTAAATGGGGGATGTGTTCTGCTAGTATAAGAGGCTCGATGTCGGCGGAACAAATGAAAACTGCAGCAAGAGCAGGGGTCTCTTGATACGGACCGGGGTCTCCGGATAGAACTGCGAGCGTCCGCACCGACTGGATTTGACGTTCGAGTACTTTGGTTACTTGGTTGATCCCCACAAGGACGTCGGGATGTCGCTCGTCCGAACCGGCCGGAACAGAGCCTGTACCATCACCCGGGTCGGGTCTTGCACCTTGGTCCGTCTGACTTCTACCAGGGCGTGCGCATTTATGGCGCGGGAGGGACTCCAGAGACACCAATAAGCGCGCTAAGCAAATATTTTGCAAGTTTACTGGAACAGACGGCCTTTGAATGATGAGATAAACGCCGACTCGGAGGAGGTAAAACGGACCATGTCACTTGGAAAGGGTTCTCCAACACGCTTTTGAAGATAGTTTTCCGTTCCACCGCAAGGCGGGCCTTAGCGCGGTTAGAGAAGTTGCTCTGAACGCGAGCTGCAGACATCTAAGGAAAACTTAATTCAGTACGTGCGGACTCGAGGTGGTTGTTGCGCTGTACAAAAGAGGCTTGCTTAAACGTCATTGATTTAATACGAGTACTTTCCCCAAACTATTTCGTCGGGCAATACACTGGGAAGACGCCCTCCGTTTTCTCGTGGCGGCCGTTCTCCCGGTCCCCAGGCACGGACTTCCTCTACCTTACAACCGCACCCAGTTTTTCTGATCGTTGTATGTCCGTCGTGTTTACATACTCACCGTTGGGAATTCAATCGAGCCGAGGCGGTATCTCTGGCCAGAACCTCATGCCCCCACTTTACATATCTAACTTTCGGCATGATTCGCCGAGACATTCGAACTGATAAACCACACTGATGAATGTCTTGCCTGCCCATTCCGCCCATCTTTCTATTCCAGGTTTCTATCCCCCTGCCAATGAGATGGCCTTCTCACACTCTCCCCCCAGTCATCAGGTACAGGAACGCAAACGGGCCAACCGTGATGCGAAGTTGAAGCCCTTTAGGCCTGCTGGCGCCTTGAATGTTGAACTGCATTTCACCGAGAAGGAAAGGTCCATTCTGCGTGGTGACGCCACAGTTATAGCAGATATGATTCGGAAAAGGGTGTACACATCATTCGATGTCCTAAAGGCTTTCGTAAAGGCTGCCATAGCGGCGCAGGATGCCACTAATTGTCTATCAGAAATATGCTTCGAAGAAGCTTTTACAAGAGCCAAAGAACTGGACGATCACCTTGCAGAGACAGGGGAAGTCGTCGGACCCTTGCATGGGGTGCCCGTCTCGATCAAGGACCATATAAAGGTGAAAGGTTTGGACACATCGACGGGATACACTGGTGGGTGGACCCCTCAGATGGGTGACCCCATGCTCACCCTCTAAATAATCGTTCAGCATGGGCGTATGAAAAAATTGCGGACGATGATGCCTTGGTTGTCAAAATCTTGCGCAATGCCGGCGCCATCATCTACGTAAAAACCCAAAACCCCCAAACCCTACTCGTAAGTCCCCATCAGTGCGCGTTCTTTTACAATCCACCAACACCTTTTCTAGTCTCTCGAAACGAATAACAACGTATTTGGTCGCACAACCAACCCCTTTAATAAAAACTTGACTCCAGGCGGAAGCAGTGGCGGCGAAGGCGCACTGATTGCGTGTGGCGGGAGTCCCTTGGGGGTCGGAACAGATATCGGTGGAAGCATCCGGGTTCCTGCAGGTCATTGTGGCTTGTACGGTTTGAAAGGTTCTGTGGCTCGCCTACCTCATTCAGGGTTAGTTGGATCACATGATGGAATGGATGCCATTATTGGTTGCGTGGGCCCCATGGCTACTTCTGCGCGGGATCTTGGACTATTTTGCAGGGTGATGTTAGCAGCCGAACCGTGGCTGGACGAACCTCCGCTTCTCGAAATGCCGTGGAAAGAGAACGTTGCCCGGGGTGATGGTCTACCGGAAAGGCTATCCATAGCCATCCTGTATGACGATAGTGTCGTCAAGCCACACCCGCCAATCATTCAGGCATTGGATAAGTACAAGAGTGCCCTCGAAAGTGCAGGCCACGACGTTATCAGATGGGAGCCGTTGGATCACCAAAAGGGATGGGAATTAATTGTAGGGCATATTTCAATTCATTTAGTTACGTTCCCTAATATCCGTTTCCTGCAGGCAAAGCTTTACCTGCTAGATGGAGGCGCAGAATACCACGAGACCATTCTAGCCGGAGGTGAATGGGAGGTTCCTCAGACCAAGTGGATCCTTGACCACGCACGCGGCAGACAGCCTTACACGCCACATGAAATCTTTCAGTTGAACGCAGAACGTGAGGCATTTCGTGCAAATGCGCTAGCACATTGGAATTCCACCAAATGCCGCACAGCAACAGGTCGTCCCGTTGATGCCGTCCTTTGTCCCGTTGCGCCCACGTTGGCACCTCCCCACGAAACAACCTCCTGGTGGGGTTACAGTTCACACTGGAACCTGCTGGATCTCCCAGCGGTCGTCTTTCCTGTCGGCCAATATTCAGCTTCTGATGAAGTGCCATCTGGTCCTTCATCGTCTCGGAATGCGGTGGAAGAATTCATTACAAACCAGTGGGATCCAAAGACCTATGACAATGCACCGATCAGCCTTCAGCTGGTGGGGCGTAGACATAACGAGGAACGTTTACTCGCGATTCTGGGGGCCATCGAGCAAATTATTCCTCCTCCATCTATTTTCAACTTTCCCATTAAAGCGTCTTTGTCGCGGTGTCAATGGTCATCATCATAGCACTGTCGATAGCTATATTACTCATTAAATTGATAGGAATTGGCACGTCTTGGTGGAATAATTGTTTTAGGTTCTTCGATATGAATACTTGCGCGTGGATCATAGCCAACCGTGGTCATAATGGATCTGCAAGTAGTCCGCGCATTTAGCAAGTATCCAGTAACGTTTCCGGTGCACATGTTTTGCCATCTCAGCACCAAAACACTTCCAAGGGCAAATGTGAAACGATTAAACCATCCCGTTACGCTGAAAAATGCAAAGTGGCAAACAAACCACGGTGCCTGATGCTGTATTGTAGCTGCAAGGGAACGACGAGCCATCCTGCGCTTTACCCGTTCCAGTGTCCACCATGCGGGACTACCCATGCCATCCACACGGTGGCCCCGGTGACTTGATTGCGTCCATCGAGTGGAGGTCGCTTTGGTCGTGGCTCCGCTCCTATGAACATCTGGCCAAGTCATTCAAGAATGCTCACCGCCCACGGCCCGTTCTCAGGGGATGCGAAAGGTATAAGAGGACCCATTCCACCTGCAAAAATCCATACCATGGCTCCAGCTCAAACCAGAATCTTCACCCACGCTAGCGCTATTCCGGACGCCGTCTGGGATGCGTTCAGGCGCAATGAGGGCGCCGCTAATATCATGTACCCGTTCGCTCTCAAAGCGCAGGAATTTCCTCAAGAAACCGAAGGGCAGCTATGGATCGCATACTTTGACCAGACGGAGCAGGTCACCTTCGTGCTGTCTTGCACGACGAGAAGCCTAGGCGATTACCCCATCTTCATATACACGACGAACGGCCCTGCAGAGCGGCAACCCGTGGACATCACGGGCCCCCTCGAGTCGCTTGCAAGGGCACTTAAAGGATCTGTAGACAAGGCGCGTGTATTTGCCGTGTTCGCCTGCGAGGCTATCACCCGGAAGTTCTGTGAGATCTGGATGGGGATGTCTGGAATCAGTATAAAAGGAGAATATTATGACGCTACATTCACCTTCTGCACAAATGCTACCCTCACACCATCTTCAAATCTTCGTATTCTCCCTGAAGAACGCAACCTGGCAATTTCGTTGGGCCCCGCAGAGACCTCTCACCTGGGCTTGGTCGCCCGCCTCTGCGAAGAATTTTCTAGGACATCTGTGAGTCATGTCAACAACTGATAGCATTCATTCGTACTGAAATTATTGCAGGAGCCGTACGTCATGAGCAGCGAAGCCGCTTTGCAAGAAGCAAGACTCCTAATCGACAACAAGGAAGTTTGGATCCACCTGATACGTGAAGGAGACAATGAGGACTGGGACGTGGCGTCCATCGTCGCGGCCTCCAGAAAATCAGAAAAGATTGCCACCGTGACGAAGGTGTACACTAACCCACACTGGAGGAATTTAGGGTGTGCGGAGCGCCTGTTGCGGCGGGTGTGCAAAGAGTAAGCAATCGTACCAATGGTTTTCATCATGATTCAGAGACGATGTTTATTCAACAGGTTGCTGTACGAGAAGGAAAAGATCGTGCTATATGTGGGATTAGGCAACAATGCGGCTAAGGTCTACCACCGTGTTGGATTCCAAGGGCTTGGAGGGACCGGCGAGGAAGTCGAAGGAGTAGAAAGGTGGCTCGAGCTTGGGTTTGACAGGAGCTGTGTCAACCTTGGCTACTGGTGAAGAATTTTCTTGTGCTTCAAATTCTTACTGTTTCTTGCTTTCCATTTTGCTTTCCAGTGTTACGATTTTGAAGATCATATCTCTTGTACTAGCTAAGGACACTGCATTAAATTTAGCTGATCGTGTCTTTGAATCGACTTGTCAGTACAAGGGTGGAACCCAGTCAGATGCGGCACCAGACCGGGCCAGAATAGCCCCAGTGAGGCTGAGGTGGTCAACGAACAGGCTGAAGGAGAAATGTACCGACATAGGTTAGCTTCAAGGTGGGATACTAGAATACATACTCGTCACGCCTTCATGTGGATGGAGTGTTGCCAACCGAAAAGTAAATTGGTATGGTTATCGATGTCCCTCGTCAAGATGGAGGAGTCGCATTGTCACCAATGGTCAGTACACTTATAGTAGGTCTTTCCCATGTCCCTACACACCCTGCAACAACTTCGATTTCATCACACCTAGTACAACCATGCGTGCATGGAGGTGGTGTTAGCGGATAACATTTCGCTCTGCGATCAGTTTCTTACTATACGGACACATGTCGGGGAGCGCATATAGTGGGAAGCACACGCCGTTACACTAAAATGTCCGTTGCCGTCCCCGACTGTATATATCCAGTGAGAAACCATAGTGCTGTTCAGCAAACGGATAGCCAGCTTCAGCGTTTGGATCCAATGACGCATCCAAGTAAATATTAGCCAGATCAGTACAGTCGGGATGGGTACCTACCGCAAGCTCGCTGTATGAGTTGACACAAGATCGCATCTCCTTCGGGCCACGTGTACATTCATCGAAGAGCCCCACCCATGATCCACTCATTTGCAACCGTGTTGTCTTCCGGATATTTCGAGAGCAACTCGGGGCTAGGCACTAATCTGGCTCGGTCCCCTCTCCGCAAGAGTCCCTCGAAATATCGCCCTGCATCAGGAACTTCTTCGAACAACTGGAGATATGCGTCTCGCGACACGGTGATGGGCACTATGTTTTCTTCCGCGACGTCTGCAACGAGTCACTTGTGAACCCAGATCCGAGTGACGTGTCCAGCGTAAACTTACATCTCGTGGAACCAGTATTTGCAAAGGCGTAGTAAAAGGGCTGATTGCGTCCGTGAGACAGCGAATCGACGGCCATGGATGCAATCCACTCATTGGAAGCATCACATGTTGGCTGTAAGGGCGCGTGACAAGAAGCATGCAGCACAACAAGATGTGTAGCTTACGTCCCATCCATACACATATCCAATATAGTCGTATTTTGCATGTTGGAAAACCAGGCCAACGAAGTACTTGGGAGGAGCTATCAAACTTGAGCGGAAGAACACAGACCCTGCCTCCGCCTCTCCTATTCTCCTGAACTCGTCACAGCGTTTGACAAGTTGAGCTCGGATGGGTTGATCCAAAATCGGAGGCAAGACATCTTGCAGAACAACCAGTGGATCTAGAGGAAATTGGTTGATGTGGTGTATAAAGGCCATGAAGACTTGTTCATCGTTCATGAATACGACGTTCACAGCTAGAGCAGAATAAAGAGCAGCATGCAAATCACGTACGGTGCTGACTGCATGTGGCAGAATGGAGGATGACCGAAGGATATTCCCTGCTGCACGGAGAACCATCGACTCCGTCGAGGCTGGTTGGATGTATTGAGCAATGGGTTCAGGTGGGAGCTCCGCCGCGATAAGTCGATAGGGAATATCTTGTTGTGTCGAAAGAAGGGGCTGAGTCTGAGAAGCATACACATCCAGAAAGATATTGGGAACTTTCGGGTCAGGAGAAGAGACAACCGCCAACACTCTGAGAGGAAAGTCGAGAGGGGTTGCTGAGATGTTTAACCTACGAGCGATGCAAACATAAATGTAAACCAATGAAATAGGGATAGTGTCTTTGTGTGTGCTGAGGAACCAATGTGGAAAGCGAGTGTTGAAGCTATAGAAGTAAATATCTGTCGCTCTCTATGAGCAGTGAGGGGATTGACTGCTCGGATGGAACGTACGCTCAACGGGCCTGAAGCCCTTCTCCCACATGAATTGACATATGGCTACTGATATTCGCTCCAACCGTTCCTTGCTTCGATTGAACTCGTCTGGATCCACAGAGATGCAGTTCCGGATGAGATATGCACGACACTCCTGTGCAAGGACCTCTAGTTTCCGAGTTATCTTTCCGGTCAAGATGTGAATATAAGAAGTCAGATCCAGGAAACATCAATGCCGACGTACCTCAGCTGGTGGATAAGCAAAGAATGACGAGAGACATGCAATAGCCAGCTCAAGCGACTCTGGTTGGTTCCCCTGACCCGACTTGATATCACCCCATACCTTCATGGCATGACTCCTGGATATGGTACCCAGCAGAGACTGTGCCCAATACCGTCTCGGAAGTGCGTGGTCCTGAATACCAGAAAATGGTTCCATGTCCTCGTCATCCTGCTCGTCCAGTTCTAGAGGCTCAGGGAGGGCACGCCGAGCTTCAGCTTCCAGAGCGTTCCAGACATCATATGACATAGTTAATGCTACTTGTCTAGCGAGCTCTGCCCGACCGCTGCGTTCCGAAACTATAAGGTCAAGAGCGCCAATAGCTTGTCGGTCGATGCGCAGGCGGCAAAGAAAGCGTGCCTTCCAATCATTACCTAGGATTTCCCTTCGCAAGTTCTCCCTGGCTGGATCGCAGATCGTGTATTTTGCGAGGTAGTGTGGCTCCCAGACCGACGGGAGAGATGCGGCTACTCGGAGAGTGGTATTGGTTTGCGAACAAGCAATCAGAGTCTTTGGGCCATCATCTGAGAAAGCAGAGGCTGGAATCTGCTGGAGGATGTGGACGTACACATCGAATGGGAGTTGTTGCACGGACATGACAAGTTGGAAGACTGACCACTTGTGCCTATGTAAGCGCTTCACACTGATCTTCTATTGCAGTCCATAGCTCATTCTACAAGTACAGACTAGTTCAACACTGTCCAAAGGGTTCGTAAGTCCAAATAATGTGAACGGTCCGTGATAAACAGTAAAATGATCCGTCTACGTGTCTTCATGGCAACAAGAATTCGTCCATCACCTGTAAAGCATTCTTCCAAAACGTTTCTACCACTTCTTTATCCAACCCGTTCTCGTCGTACCCGAGACTAACCCAGAATTTCCCCGCAAAGGTATATCCGAACAACAACATTCCTCCCGCGCGCTGCCGAGAACCAGTGGTGAGGGAGTGAAGCTTGAAAGCGGGGAAGGTGGCATGCTTGTACGTTCCGTCGAGATTACCCAGCAGTGAAAGTCCAATCAGTGCCGAGGATGGTGCACGAGGCTTGGTAGGCTGTGCTGAAGTAGGCGCTGGTGGGGGAGGCTTGTATGTGCCACGCTCCCTCTCGTCGTCTTCTTTCGCCCACATGCGGGCACGCTGGACCCTTTCCTCAGCCGTCAACCGGCATCGCGAGACGAACATGGGAGCCTTGGCTACTTTGGCACTCTGTTCCTTGGCAGCTCTTGCTCTGTGCCAAAAGGTGGAACTAGGCTGCAACGAGCGAGGGATAAAATTCGGTAGAATGACGTTGAAGTAGCCAATAGAAAGAAACCAGTAGGAAGGGTGCAGAGGACGAGCCTGAAGATATGGCCGAAGATTGACTGCAGAGTACATCAACCTACAGGGGAAAGATTAACGGGCATACGCCGAACGGGGTGGATGAAAGTTACGTCGGCAGATCGGGCGAACCATTGCCCATCCTTGCCCATGCAATGTTACAAACAGAGAAGAGCGCCGCAGAAATAGACACCCCATTCGCCTTGCAACGTCTGAGAATAGACTTTGTGCGGTCTTGATCATACGAAACAGTTGGGACGATCGTGTGTCTCGGCTGTTTGGGTCTGCGAGGGAACGTTTGTCCCCCCTGATTGCATTATGTGTTCAATAGGAGTCAACGATAGAGAAGGGGACGTACAATGGTCTTCTCCTGAGCAGTTTGATGATCGACTCTGCCGATAGCCGAACGCAGTTTGCTCGGTTCACGGGGGAGATTATCTTCGACGGAAGTCGGAAGCGTGAGGATCTATACGGAACGAACTCAGCCTCGAGCGGTGCCAGATAATCGAAAACGTGGACCTTCCCAGGACCGGGACGGCAGTGGCGTTCCCATTCCTCATTGAGTTGTTCCTCGAGTTCTTGCAGGCTCTTATCAGCAGCCAGTAGGCTAAAAAAGTCGTTTGCAAACTGATGTAAAGCCATGCCATCGCCGAGGAAATGAGCGGCGCAAATCAACAGATCGTAATTTGGATTTGACACCAATGTTTCCTCGGCTGGACTGTGCAGTTGGGGCGTGAGGGGTGGGGTGGGAAGCCCCGTGGCGCCATTGGAGACGACGAGATACGATAGACGCTGATTGGACAAGGTACGTTCGCCGTTGAGATAGTCATCGATGAGCTCTGCAAAGGCAATCTGAGATCAAACAAAAGTTCCGGAAGACGCAACGTACGGTCCTTGGTGACGGATTTGTACTCCAGATTTCTATCTGCGTCAGTGAGCACATCTTGAAAAGTTAGCGGTGGAGTGTATCTACGGAACACGATGATAGTAAGGAACTACAACGGAACGTAGGACTCGTCAAACGCACACAAATCTGACGTCCTCATAACTGTGCATCGTGACGGTGCATGCCAGCAGGGGGTGCCGAACACGGAGTATGCCCCATACCAGGCGGACGCGTGCGCGTTCCATGAGGCGATCTGGAGCGTTGAAACCGATATGGAGGTACCTGCATTCAGCCCATGCTGGTGAGCAGTCCTGTTGCATGGGGAAGATGGGAACACACATGTCATTTACGCCATCGGCTCTGGCAGGAAGATAGTACGACAGTTCGGTGTTGCCCATGGGGCGCTCGATGGGGCATGGGGTGGGTTCGACGGCGACAGCGTCGACGGTGGGGTGTAGGGCAGACTGCATGGGAACGACGAAGTCGCAGAGCGCAGTGGGTAGAGGGAATACATAGTGGAATTATCTGGGGCGATCAAGACGAATTGAACCGAGATTCGAACCGAATGATCGCCTATCAGGGGGTTTTTCCGGAACTGACACATTCCAAACCTTGCAGTGACTTGTGGCGGCGACATTTCGCCGGCTCCTTAGATCTAACTATTTCAAGATAACAGGCCACCCATATCTTGTAGGTCCTTCTCACCGCACTGCACCCGTTGGAACATCGTCAGTCTGGGAAACATTGTCGGCTCTGGGTCTCGGCCCTCACAGCCTCAGGGGATTTTACATCACCTTCAATTAGTAGCATATACCTGCCGAAGTCTCCAGATG
>Ga0307518_10000396_pt1 | contig 33487 bp, 22 predicted proteins | sample 25_EM_MG_FD_203889 | JGI IMG/M metagenome (GOLD analysis project Ga0307518, IMG submission 203889) | Populus trichocarpa ectomycorrhiza microbial communities from riparian zone in the Pacific Northwest, United States - 25_EM | ecosystem: Host-associated > Plants > Roots > Unclassified | place... | reverse complement strand
CCACTTTCGCAACGTTGAAGGTTGCGAAAGTGGCTTTCGCAACGCGCTATGACACCCGGCCCGGGTGCCAAGCCGGCGGTTTCTCGTGACCGGTCGGACGACACGCGTGATCCGGCGGACGAAACGCGTGACTGGATGGACGACACGCGGCACGGCCGGGTTCCGCACCGAGCCGTCCGCCCGGACACACGTGTCCTCCATCGGATCACGTGTGTCGTCCATCGGATCACGCGTGTCGTCCATCGGATCACGCGTGTCGTCCGTCCCGTCACGACCGATGCCGCTGTGACTCACGAGGCGCCGGGGACAGGTGGGACAAGGCACTCCTAGAGCGGCGCCATCCGGTAACCCGACCCCCGCACGGTGTGGATCAGCGGCGGGTCCTTGAGCTTCCGCCGCAGCCGCGCGATCACGACGTCCAGCACGTTGGACGCCGGATCGGCCATCTCGTCCCACGCGTACCGGATCAGTTCCCGCCGCGAGACCGGCCGCCCTGTCGCGGCCATCAGCCGCTCCATGACGAGATACTCCTTGCGGGTCACGGTGAGCAGCACGCCCGCCCGCGAGATCTGGTGCCTGCCGGTGTCGAGTTCGACGTCGGCGCAGCGCAGGATCACCGCCTGCCCGGCCATGTCCCGGCGGCACAGGCTGCGCACCCGCGCGATCAGTTCCGGCATCGCGAACGGCTTGACCAGGTAGTCGCCGCCGCCGACGCGCAATCCGTCGATCCGGTCGGCGACGCTGTCGCGGGCGGTCAGGAACAGCACCGGCATCGGCCATCCGGCGCCGCGCCGGTTGCGGACGTAGGCCAGCGCGTCACCCGAAGGCAGCATCCGGTCGAACACCGCGCAGTCGTAGGCGTTCACCATCAGCGCCTCGTCCGCGCCCGGCAGATCGGCGGCGGTGTCCACCGCGAAACCGTCGCCGCGCAGCGCGAATTCCAGCGCCACCCGCAAGTTTTCGTCGTCTTCGGTCACCAGCACCCGCACACCGGAACTCTAGTCCTTACTGGTGAACCCGTGTCAGCGATTGACCTTCTGCAGGGCATCATCGCGTGATCGCGGCCTCCACGTCGGCCACGTGCAACCCGCGCAGTTCTTCGAGCGCGGGCATCCGGCCCAGCAGCCGCAAACGTTGTGACTGAGCCGTACGCGCCTTCTCGAACAGCAGGCGCGCGTCCCGCGCGTTGCCGAAGTTGACGTCGCCGGAAACACGCCGGAAATGGCCGGTCAGCACCGGGCCGGCGGCGGGATCGAGTTCGTAGTCCCCGGCGGACGCCATCCGCCCGAAGATGGCGAGCAGTTCGTCGGGGCTGTAGTTCTCGAACTCGATCGTCTTGCCGAAGCGCGACGCGAGACCGGGGTTGGCGGCGAGGAAGTCGACCATCTCACCGGTGTACCCGGCCACGATCACCGCCACCTCGTCGCGATGTTCCTCCATCAACGGCACCAGGGTGTCGATCGCCTCCTGGCCGAAATCGCCGCCGGAACCGGCGAGCCGCGTGAGCGTGTACGCCTCGTCGATGAACAGGACCCCGCCTTTGGCCTCCTCGAAGACCGTCGCGGTCTTTTCCGCGGTGTGCCCGATGTACTGCCCGACGAGGTCACGGCGGGACACCTCGCGGAACTGGCCGACCGGCAGGACTCCCAGCGCCTTCAGCAGTTTGCCGTAGATCCGCGCGACCGTCGTCTTCCCCGTGCCGGGCGCGCCCGCGAAGATCAGATGGTGCCCGGCCGCCCCGACCGGCAGCCCGGCCCGGCGGCGCCATTCGTTGACCTGCAACTCGTCGACCAGTGAACGGACTTCTTCCTTGACCCCGGGAAGGCCGATCATCGAGTCGAGTTCGGCGAGCATCTCCTCCAAGGCATCGTCCCCCACCGAGCCGGGTTCCGCGGTCTCCCCGACTGTCGGCGTCGCCCCCTCGGCGATGGCGATCCCCGGTTCCGCGGTGTTCGAGACCCGGCAAGCGGAGATCTCGCCACCGCAACCGGACGCGAACGAGATCCCCGGTCCCCGGGTGTCGGTGACCGTGCACCGTTTGATCACCGGCACCCCGTGGTGCGCCACGGCGATGCCTTCGTGACCGGTGTGCGAGACGGTGCAGCCTTCGACGACCGGCCGGGCGTATTGGTAGACGTAGACGCCCCTCAGTCCGCAGCCGGTCACCGTGCACCCGGTGACGACCGGATCGGCGCCCTGCCCGACGGTGATCCCGTCCCCCAGCACGTCTTCGACGGTGGTGTCCTCGATCCTCCCCGGCGAGCCGTCGACGAGGATCCCCTGCTCCGCCGCCGAAATCACGCAACCGCTCACGGCGAACGCCGTCGTGCCGCGGATCGCGATCGCCGGACCGCGCCCGCCGGAGACGGTGCAGTTCCGGACGGCCAGTTCCGTGTCGTCGGCCTGGATCGCGGACGCGCCGCCCGCCAGGACTTCGATCCCTTGGAGGGCGAGAGCTCCTCCTGTGGTGCGGAAAACGGGCCGGTCGGCGCCCCGGCCGTCGACGACGACGGTGGCGCCGTCCGCCGCCGCCAAGGTCACCCGCAGTCCGGCCAGTTCGACGGTCTCGGCGTATTCGCCGCCCGCGATGGTGATGACGGCCCCGTCGGACGCGTCCACCAACGCGTCGCCGATGGTCGGGTACGCGCCGGGCCGCTGGGCCACCAGCAGGACCCGGCCGGAAGTCGAAGTGGTCATCAGCCCGCCTTCGCCATCAGCCAGCCGCGGTCGACGGCCTTGGCGCCGGCCTGGAAACGGCTGCGGGCGCCGAGCCGGTTCATGATGTCGGCGACCATCCGGCGCACCGTCCGCACGGAGACACCGAGCCGCGCGGCGGCGGATTCGTCGGTGGTGCCGGAGAAGAGCAGCGTCAGCAGTTCCTGTTCGCGACCGGTCAGGATCGAAGCGTTCTCGGGTTCGGGGAGATCCAGCGGGACGAGCGGCGCGGCGGCCTGCCAGATCCGCTCGAACAGCCCGACCGTCGCGGTGACCACGCCGGGCAGCCGGAACACCGCGGAACCGGCCTGCCTGCCTTCCGCCGGAAGGACGACCGAGGTCCGGTCGATCACCAGCGCGTCCATCGGCACCTCGGCGTCGGTCCGCACCTCGGCGCCCGCCCGCGACATCCGGTTCAGCGCGCCGGACATCCGCGCGGAGTCGGGAAAGAGCACCTTGTGCCGCACGCCGGGGCGCACGTTCGCGAGCGCGATCCGCTGGAACGCGGTGTCCGTTCCCGTGCTCATGACGAGCACCTCGCCGGTCGCTTCCGCGAGCAGTTCGCCGAGCCCCGCCCGGTCGCCGCCCGGGCCCGCTCCCGTGACCAGGCTGAGCTGGCCGGTCTGCACGGTCATCGCAGGTACCTCCCTCTTCCCCCGGCGCGGTGCCGCCGACGACGTCCTGTTCATGCCAGTTCCCCGCCGCCAGGGCGGTCACGGGCACCCGACGCGTTAGCGTTCAGGGGCACCGGGAACTGCACGCGTCTACTTTCGCTGTCCGAACATGAGGTTTTGATGACACGGGTGATGGTCGTCGAAGACGACGGGAATCTGCGGCTCGCACTGGTCACGCAGCTGCGCGCGGCCGGCTTCGTCGTCGACGAGGCGGGCGACATCGCGACCGCGGACCGGCTGCTGCGCGGAACGCACCACGACTGCGTGGTGTTCGACCGGATGCTGCCGGACGGCGACGCCATCGAATACGTGCACATGCGGCGGCAGCTGGGCTGGCGGGCGCCGGTGCTGTTCCTCACCGCGCGCGACGCGCTCGCCGACCGGGTGGCGGGTTTCGAGCACGGCGGCGACGACTACCTCGTGAAGCCGTTCGTGATGGCCGAGCTGACCGAGCGGGTGGCGAACCTGTGCCACCGGTCGGCGTTCGACCGGCCCTCGGTGCTGCAGCACGAAGACCTGGTGATGGACTGCGCGCGGCGTGAGGTGCGGCGCGCGGGCGTGCTGCTCACCTTGACCAACAAGGAGTACGCGGTGCTCGAATACCTGCTGACCAGGGCTGGCCTGCCCGTGCAGCGGGCCGATCTGATCGAGCACTGCTGGGACGCGCAGGCCGATCCGATGTCCAATGTGGTCGATGTGGTGGTGAAGCGGTTGCGTCGCAAGCTGAAGGAACCCGAGCTGATCCACGCCGTCCGCGGCCTCGGCTACCGGCTGGGCGCCCGGTGAACACCCACTCCTCGGCCGACCGGCTGCGCAGGCTGCGCTGGACGCTGACCGCGTTGTTCACCGTGATGAACACGCTCGGGCTGGTGGTCTTCGCGTGGCTGCTCATCAACGAGGACGGCGACCAGGGCGACGAACGGATCGACGCCGCGCTGACCCAGGTCACGTCTTCGGTCAGCAGGCTGGTCGAATTCGACGGCACCGTCGGCTTCGGTCTGGTCAACACCGACGTGCTGAACGACCGCTGCCCCCAGTTCGCGATCCTGTCCGGCGGGGCGCCCGCGTTCCAGCCGCATTTCTCCCGGGCGAACTGCGTCCCGATGAGCGCGCAGCTGTTGAACGGCCTGGCGACCGAGGCGGTGAAGACCGGCAAGCTGGTGCAGGGGCACCAAAAGGCGTCCGACGGCGCCATGGTCAAGGTCCGCGCCGAACCGCTGCGCGACGGCGACGGCAAGACGTTCGCGGCCGTCGTCGCGGTGCAGTCCACCGAGACCGAGGACGCCGCGCACACCCAGTTCACGTTGCTGGTGATCGGCGGCACCGTGCTGCTGGTCGCGATCCTGGGCTTCGCGGGCCACCTGCTGTCCGGCCGCTCGATCCGCCCCGCGGCCGCGGCCCTGCAGCAGCAGGAGGTCCTGCTCGCCGAAACCGCGCACGACCTCCGCACCCCGGTCGCCGCCCTGCGCGCGCTCGCCGAAACCGCGATGGCCAACCCCGCGCAGTCCGCGGAACTCCTGCCGCGCACCGTCCGGCTCGCCGCGAGAATGGGCGGGATCATCGACGACCTGCTCGTCCGCGCCCGGCTGGCCGCGGGCGTGGAACAGCTGAGCATCCAGCCGATCTGGCTCGATCAGCTGGTGGTGGGCATCGTCGAGGACACCGCGACCGACGGCGCCGAAGTCACCGTCACCGCCGCGCCCACGAAGGTCAACGCCGATCCCGCGCTGCTGCAACGGGCGATCGGCAACCTGCTCGACAACGCCATGCGCTACGGCCGCCACCCTGGCTCGAAGGCGTTCGTGCACCTGACCGTCGCCGGCGGCACCGTGACCGTCGCCGACCACGGCCCGGGGATCGACACGACGATGGCGGGCGACGCCTTCGACCGGTTCGCCAGCACCGGCGGGTCTTCCGGGCTCGGGCTGTCCATCGTGCGATGGGTCGCGCAGGCGCACGGCGGCACTCTCGCGGTGTACAACGCCGACGAGGGCGGCGCGATCTTCGAACTGCGGTTCCCGGTCAGCCCGAACTGAGGAGGGACATGACCTTCGACATCATCGGCCTGTGCCGCGACGAACCCGGCGCGGAGGAGACCATCGAGGCGCTGCTGGTGGCGGGCCCGGAACTGCTGGTGGCGGAGCAGGCGGAAGACGGCGTCACGCAACTGCATCGCCCCGACGGACGGCCGCTGGTGGTCATCGAGGACATCCGGCTCGTCCGGGTCGCCGGTGAAGCGCGACGCCTGCTCGGCTTCGACGCCCGAATCGAGGTCCCGCATCCGGTGTGGTGGGTGGAATGCCGCGCGCGTGACGACGATCCGGAAGCGGAAACCGTCGCCAGGGCCTTCATCGGGGCGCTTGTCGAACGAACAGGAGGACTGTCGTGGTCGAACCGCTGACCGGCACCCCCGCCGCCGACATCGAGACGGCGGAGGCCATCGTCGTCGAACAGTTCCGGGCCGTCGTCTCGGCTTCTCCCCGGCTCGTCGCCGCCGCGGGGGAAGCGGCCGCCAGCCGTCGGCTGCTCCAAGTGGTCACCTCCGAACACAGCGGTCTCACGTATCCACTCGAACTGCTTCTCGGCGAGGGGCGGTGTGAATGGGTGGTCCGGGACTCCCGTGGTGGCCATCGCGACGGGACGCGCGGATTCCCCTTGCACTGGAACGGAGCCCGGTTCGCGCACGAACCGGGTGCTACGGCGGCGGCACCGGTGGAACCGATACCCGGTTCGGGCTCGCTGGAAGTGCGGATCACCACCTTGCACGGTGACGGAGCGACGCTTCGGCTCGGCAGGGCGGTCGAAACCGTGACGTCGGCGCTCGGGGACGGCGAACCGGCGGGCTGGGGCGCGGCCGAACCGGTCACCGAGCCGTGGTCCGCCGCAACGCTCACGAAACTCTGCCGTGACCGGCTGCCCGCCCCGGCGGAGGTGATCGTGACCGGCCCCGGTGTGGTGGGACGGTTGCGCACGCGGAAGGTGGAAGCCGGTGTACAGGAGGAGGTCGAGCTCAGCGGTCCTCCAGCGGGAACGGTTCCGCGGGACGCCGTCGAGACACTCGCCGCCGAAGCCGCAGGTTTCGCCAGGATGATGGTGATCGCCGCCCATCCCGGCAGGCCGGACGGCTTGCGGGTCAGCGGCCCGACTCCGCCCGCGCTGCCCTACGGTGTCCTCATCGGACACGAGCTGGTCGCGAGGAACGGCGTCGCACATGCTGAACGGACACCGGTCGCGAAGGTGACGATCCTCGGCGGTGCCGGCCATGAGGCCGCGTGGTGCAGGCTGGACGGCGGCCGGCGCCCTCCGTACGAGCAAATGGCCGCCATCCTGCACCACTACGGTATGCCGGATCAGGGCTGAGCCCGGCCTAGACCCCGTCCGTGTCCGCGACCGGCGGCGGCCAGATCCGTGGATACCGCCTCGCCCACTCGTCGGCGAAACGCTCGTCATCAGCCGGAGAGCGGGCCGAAAAGTGCCAGAACGCGTCACCGGCGACGGTTTCCACCAGGCCGGGTGATCCCAGCCCGCCGAGCCACTCCTGTGGCAGCCCGGGGATCCCGGCTCGCGCCCCCACTACCGCGCCGGCGATCGCCCCGGTGATCGCGCTGCGCCCGGAGTGGTTGACGGCGGCCCGCATCGCCCAGCGAGGGTCGAAGAACCGCCGCGAAACGGCGATCATGGCACGACCCATCGCATCGACGGCGGTGTCACCGGTTCCGAAACCGTCCAGTTCCTCGGGATCGGGACGGATCTGCTCGGCATGAGCGCGCACCGCGGCGGCGAGTGCGGCCACCGCCGGGCCACGTGCGCCTTCACGCTCGGCCACCCGACGGCAGACGACCTGCGGCGGCGGTGCGTCGATGTGGAACAGCCCGGTGAACAGTTCGGCCAGCACACCGGCCGCCTCGGCGGTGGGCCCGTCGGCACCGGCACCCGTCGCGAGCAGTCTGCCGACCTGCGCGGCGGTCGCGGCGTCGGACTCCGGCCCGCCGCCACAGAGCGCCGCCACCATTCCCAGCACCAGAAAGGTCACGTCGTTCGCGACCGGAGGCGATTCCACCCGGCCGTCTTGGAAGTCCGGGACACGGGAGAGCCAGCCTTCCGGGATGTCCGGCGCCGGCCGCGAAAACAGCGCGCCGAGCGCCATCAGCCCGCCGGGGGCGGCGCCACCGAACCTCGCCGGCAAAGCGCGCAGCAGCCCTTCGGTGTGCAAGAGCAGTCGCCGGGTCAACGGGCCGAGCCGTCCGTCGGAGACCGGTTCGGCGATCCCTTCCTCGCCGAACCGCGTCTTGATCTCGGGCCAGGTCGCCGAGTCCACGGCCGAACCCAACGCCTCCCCCACGGCGAACCCGGCGAACGCGCCCGCGACACGACGCCAGGCGAACCGGACTCCGTCGGCGTCCTGGCGAAAGAACTTGCCGAAGGCCGACACCTGTGGCCGGACCCGGCCCGCGGCGTCGTATCCGGCGACGAGACCGTTCGCGACGAGGTCTTCGGGCCAGGACTGTCCGTCGATGTCGTCGTCCGGGGAGGCGATCCCGCCGGTTTCGACCCCGTTGCGCTGTTCCCATGCCCTGCCGAGCACGAACCGCTGGCAGTCCTCGACGGACAGTTCGAATCCGGCCGTTCTGGCCTTGCCCGCCGCGTCACGGAGCCCGGCGGAGGGGTCGATCCCCTCCGACCCCGCACGGATCTGTTCGATCATGGCCACCACCGGCGCCGAGTACTCGGCGGGGACCTCCACGACCCGCGTGATCGCGCGGAGGACCGGCCACCGCGCTCGCGCCCACGTGAGCTCCTCGACGGTGACGGAGTCCGAAGGAACCGAACCGGGGTTGACGACCAGGCCGGTCCCGGGGAACTCGGCCGCGAACGACAGCACGTCCATCCGCAGCCATTTCACCGTCCCCGGCGGGAGCCGCCTGCTGGAACTGAACACCGCCAAGGTCCGCGGATTCTCTCGCCACAGCGAGGAAACCGGTCGTTCCGTCCGCGGGTCGACCGGGATGTGGACGGTCGCGGTGAGCAGGCCGGCGAGGTAACGCTCACGGCTGAAGCGACCGGTCTCAAGGCAGCCGAGGAGTTGTTCGAGCGGGGTCTCCATGACTGGATGTCCGAGCCGCTCGGGACCGGGCCGGTAGCCGGGATTGACCCGGATCTCCTCCGTCGGCCCGCCCGCCGGATCGTGCTTCCGCCAGCCCAGTACGGCACTCGCCGGCACACCGAGATAGGCCACTCCGCTGCGCGCGAACTCGGGTTCCAGGATCTCCCGCCAGTCCTCCTGTCCGGCGAAGGGGACCGGGACGCTCGGTCCGAGACCGTCCGGATCGGGATCCGGACGGCGCAGCTCCCCGTTCTCCCGCACGAGCAGCACCGGTCTCGGCACGAGCGAAGCGAGCCGGTCACCGCCGTCCAGCGCGCGAATCGTGTTGTAGGGCACCAGCCAGCCATCCGGGACCTCGCGCACCCGATCGTGCTCGATCCGGACCGCGTGCTCCCCCCTCGTCAGATCCACGGGCGTGCCGAAGCGCAGCCACGCCTGTGCCTTCGCGATCGCCTCACCAGCGTGCACGATCACTCCTCCGTCTGCGTGTTCTTGGTGACCACGACTTCGAGTTTGGCGAAGTCGTCCTCGACCCGGACTCCCTGTGTCGGATACCAGGCCCGCATCGCGACATTGGTGCCGTGCCATTTGGGCTTGATGTCGGTCCAGAACTCGACGCCTCTGCGCCCTTCCGGCAAGGGGCCGCGGTAGGCCTGCACCACCGGCGCGCTGTCCCCGTAGACGGGTGCCCTGCCCCAGATCTCGCGGGACTCCGACTGCATCCCGGCCACGCCGGCGTTCTGGCTCGTGCTTTCCAGCCGATGGAACGGACCGTAACGCGCCGGGGCACCCGGCGGCGCCGGGTCGGCGTCCGCGATCACCTCGAAATCCGAGCTCCCGTCGTATTTCAGGACCAGGTCGGCTCCGGCCCCGAGAAACCCGTCCGCCGGTTTCCCTTCCACCGCCCCGACGTGGAGGTACACCAGCTTGCCACCGGGCGGCACGGCGCCTCGATCGAAGGGAGGGGCATCCGGCGTGACGGCACCTCTGGCGAAGACCCGGACCTCGGTCCCGTCGGCGAGCCGTCCGTGCAGGTCGAGCCCCGCCACCATCTCCACGGTCTTCTCGATCTTCAGGCCCGGCAAGCCCAGCGCCGCCAGTCGCCGGGAGCTCAAGCCGCTCAAGCCCTTCGCCGCGCTTTCGAAGGGAACGTCGGTGAACGGCAGGAGAGCGAGGGCGACCGGCCGCTCGGGCAGTTTCAGCAACCAGCCCGTCTGCGGGTCGAGGAACACGACCCCGTATGGCCGCCGGACCACCAGTGCGACGTGCTCGCGTGCCAGCCCGTCGTGTCCGGTGTGGACGATGTCGATGACCGCCATCGCGCCGGCCGGGCGGGAATTCATCGCGCCGATGACACTGTCGTAGCTCACGCCGTGACCGGTCTCCCACACACCTCCGAGGCGGTCGGAGACATACGCCAGCGTCGTGGCTTCCTCCGGCAGGACCGGACCGGCGGTCACGTCTTCGCCGCGCAGGCGCAGCACGAAGGCGACCACCGCCCTGGTGCAGTTCGTCCGGTAGCCGTCTCGCTCGGCGTCGGCCAGGTGGGCTTTCGGATTCGTCTTGGGCAGTTCGGGGAACTCCGCCGCGATGAGCCGTTCCGCGTCGGCCCGTCGCACGGAGCCGTCGTGGATCGACGGCGACGAGGCGAGCGGCGTCGCCTTGGCCAGGTTCGAGAAGTCCTGTCGCGTTGACTTCGCCGATGCCGCGGTGCGGTTCCTCCACGTCGGCAGCCAGCTCCCCGCGCCTCGAGGCACGGTCCCCCATCCGGTACCGGCCGTCCAGTCCGGTGTGTTCAGGATCGGCGGGGAACTCCACGGTTCGGGGAGCGCCTCCGCGGGGCTGGCCTTGCCGGGACCGGACGGCCAGTCCGGAGCGGGTTCCTGCGTCGCCTTCGCCCAGTCCGCCGAACTCAGCCGCTGGTAGCTCACGATGGCGTTGTTCAGCTCCGCGTTCCCCACCCAGACCGGTTCTCCGTTTCCACTCCGTCGATAGTGCTCCAGCAGCGTGACCACGCGGTCGGCGAGCCGGGCGAGCTCGACGACGGCCAGTCGCCGCTCACCGATCTTCTCGTAGTCGCCCCAGCTCTTCGTGGTGTCGAGCCGGGTGGATTCCGCCGCGATGGAGCGCCGCGCTTCGAGGAGTGCGGCCTCGTAGGGCGCCGCCCAGTCCAGATCCGGCCACAGGTACTCGGCGATCTCGAGCGGTTTCAGATACTGAAGGCGCGTGGGCGGCTTTTCCGGCGGTCGGGCCGCCATGAACGCGGCGACCTGCCGCATGGCGTCGAACGCCTTGGGGGCCAGGCCGAGCACCGCGGGCCGGTCGGCCCGTCGCGCCTCCGCGGCGACCGCCTCGGCGGACATGGTCACCCGAGCGGTGACGAACCGCTCCGTCTCCGCCTGCTCCGCGGCCCTCTTGTCCGCCTTCTGCTGGTTGGTCGCGGCGATGTTCTTGTCGCTCGCTTCGAGTTCGGCCTTCCGGTGCCACCATTTGCGCCAGCCGATCACCGGACCCGCGCCCGCGACCGCGACGGCGGCGACCGCGAGTGCCGGACTCGCGCCGGACAGTTCGACGGCCCCGACGGTGGCGGCGGCGCCGATGGCCGAAACCCTCGTGTACGCCTTCATGAATTCCGCTTTCGAGGCGAATCCGGGGCGGGTCACCGCTTCGTCCGATGTGGACACCGATCGCGGCTCCGTCTCCTGCGGCGGCTTCGGCGACCCGAAGAGAATCGCCGCGTCACGCAACCGCCCCCAGAAGCCGGGACGGGGCCGGACCGCCGCCTCGGCCAGCTTCAGAATCCCTTCACGTTCCTTCGTCACCTGTGGACTCGCGAGGTAACGCAATTGCCGCTCGTCGAAGGTCCGCCTGGCGACGGTGTACTCCAGTTCGGCCTGGTCGAGCTTGTTCAGCTGCCAGACCGCGATGAACAGGGTGGCGAGGCTGCGGCCGGCGCCGTAGGCGAACATGGATTCGAAGAGGGTCAGATGCCGCGCGAGGAACGCGCTCTGGTCGAGCGTCCCCGCGGCGGTGCCCCGGAACGTCCGCCTGACGATCTCACTGAAGTAGGGCAGGATGTCCGGCGTGTTGGCCGCTTTCCCCAACCCGAGTGGCTTCGGGTCGCGGTGCGCGAGACTGAGGCTCTTCGGTTTCGGGCCGGGGTCGAGACCGAGACGCTTCGCCAGGTCCACATAGACCTGGACGTCGTAGGTGGCCAGCAGGTCGTCCAGTTCCCTGGCGTTGTCATCGATCTTCCTGAGCTCTTCTCCCTTCTGGATCTGCGTTCGCCGCCGTTCGGCGAAGGGCTGTAAGAGCGCGGCGACCCCCGCGAGAGCGGCGATGCTGAGCACGGACGCCCCCGTGAGTCCGAGGGGGACGCCGACGCCGATCCCGACACCCGCGCCGGTCAACGGCGGCAGCGCGAAGCGCCGGACGTGCTTCCCCAGGCTCTGGGCGAGATCGGGCCGTGGCCCCAACCGGGCGAGACCCGCCTGCCGCTCGGAGGGCCTGGACGGCCCATGGTGGGCTGGCACGCCGAGCTGGGCCAAGTAACCACGTACCTGTTCGGCCGACGCGGCGGCGGCGTCGATCCTGCGCGCCGTGGCGTCGTACACCCTTCCTTTGGCGACCTGTTCGTCCTTGGCGATCTCCCATTTCCGGGCCATCCCCGCACCGAGCAAAGCGTTCACCAGACCGAAAACCGCCCAGGCGACACCACCGCCCCCGGAGCCCATCATCATGAAGACTCCCGCTGAGATCCCCGATGGAAGGACACTCGTGTAGAGGCCGGTGGCCGCGTGGGTCTTCGTCGCGAGGTAGCCGTCCGTCACCTTGGGCGGGAGGTGGCGCTGGACCACCCACCTGACGGGGTTCCCTGCCAACGCCGCAACGCGGTAGTCGCTCCCGCTCTGGTTGGGATCGAGACCGAGGCGGCCCAGCAGGTCCACGATCGCCTTGCGCGTGCGGGCACGCGCGACCGGATTCAGCGCGGTCCGCTGGAATTCCCGGTCCAGGACGACGACCTGGGCGAGATGCCCGCGGTCGGTGGGTGTCAGCTCCGGCCTGCCGTCGAGATCTCCCTCCGGGTCGAGGTATCCCGGAGCGGCGGCCCCGCCGCCGGCGAGATCGGCCGCGCCGGCGGCGAGGGCGTGTGCGAGCACTCGGGGAACGGCGCCGGGAGCGAGCCGTGCCGAGACCACGATCCGGAGGACGTTCCTCGCGGGGTCTCCGGCCGGACCTCGGGCTGATACCGACCACAGCGCCGCCCGGTCCCCGAGCCAGTCGCCGACTTCGGCGACGACCGTGAACCGCTGATCGCCGTCACCGGCCACTATGGACGATCGGACGTACTCCGCGAGCACCGTCAGCCCGGCGTCCTCGACGGCTTGGGAGAAGGCGCGCGCGAGTTCGACTTCCAGTTCCGGCCTCGGCCCGGCCACGGCGGTGCCGCCGATTTCGATCGGCATCCAGCCGTGACCGAGTGACGGAGCAGGCCTGGCCGGGCGGGCCTTCGCCGCCTCGGCGGCCGCGCGGTCCAGCGCCGACACGAGATCGCGGTGCTGTTCAGGTGTCAGGGAAGCGAGCAGCTTGGGGATCCGCCGCGGCTTGGGATGTTTGCTGGCGCCCGCCAGTTCCGCCGCGTGCGCACCCAACAGCCGGACGATGTCCGGATGTCCCGACGCCGCCACCTTCGCCATCCCCGCCTGACCGTCGGCGGGGAGTTGCTTCCACACCTTGGCCGGAACCTGCGCCGGCCTCGACGGAAGCGACGGCTCGGGAGGCCTCGCCGCCGGCACGGTGGGGGCTTTCGCCGGAGAGGGCGGGCGCTCGGGGTGCGGCCACTGGCGCTGGGGATGCCTCTGCCGTTTACCGCCCAGCGGCCCGAACGGCGTCAGCAGCTCCGTGTCGGCCAGACCGGCCGCGAAGAGATGATCCCGATGTCCTTGATTCCCTCTGAGGGGAAGCCCCGGTTTGCGTTCCGCGACCAGATCGACGTTCTGCAGGGGATCGAGGTGCAGGACCGCGTGGGCACCGTCCGCGACCACCAACTTGGCGTAATCGGCGTCGACCTTCGTCGCGAACAGCACGAAGATCTTCGTTTGACCGGCCCGGTAGTCCTGATGCCCGCGCTGGTTCCGGAGCTTGACCGCCAGATCATCCTCGTACCTTTTGGTCCCGTAGTCCAGCTTGCTGCGCTTGACCTCGATCCACACCCTCGTCCCGTCGGCGAGCTCACCGAGGATGTCGATGTCGGACAGCTCTTCGCCGTTCGGCCGGTAGATCTTGCGGTCCAGGGCGATGATCTTCAGCCCTGGCAGGCCGAGTCGCGCCAGCCTTTCCGGATCCGTATGCCGCAGGTCCGCGAGCCGGAGCGCGCTGCGGAGAGTGGCTTCGAAGCCCCTGAAGTTCTCCGGACTGCCGCCCACCTCCTTCGCGTCGATCTTGCCTGCCGGATCCAGCCCGGTGAGCTTCTCGAACGTCGGCTTCAGGTTGCGGTGCAACTCCTCGTACAACTCGCCGACGTTGGTGACGCCGTGTCGGCCCAGCCTGTCTATGAGCTGGTGAAGGACCAGCCACCTGTCGAGGATGGGACGGACGTCGTGGAAGAAGAGCGTGCGTCCCATCTCGGCGGCGGAAGTCGGGGTGACCTGTTCGGTGAACAGCCTGCGGAGGATGTCGAACCGGGCGGCGTCCAGGTCCGCGACCCGCTGCAGTGGGGCGCCGCGCACCGAGGTCAGCTCCCCGATCCGGTTGTTGAACTCCGAAAGCGCGACCTGCAGACCTCTCGTCTCGATCAGTTTCGCGAACGCTTGCTGCACCTCCGCGGGCATCTTGTGCCAGGCCGGAACGAATTTCGGGGGCAGGATCTCCGGTGGCGGAACCCTGGCAAGCCACTCCACCAGCGAAGCGGAGACTTCTCGGGAAAGCCCCTTCTCCTGCGCCAGCCAGGTGACGAAATTCGTCAAGGCGTAGCGGCCGGCCTTCGGTCCCGCCGCCGCGGCCAGATCGGCGAGGGCTCGCTGTTCACGGACCTTCAGGGCTTCCCAGAGCGGAATCAGCTCGTCCGGCAGATCGGCGGGGCGGACGGGGGCGGCGGGCCGAGCCGGATGCGGCTCGTGGCGCTGGGGGTGACGAGGCCGGACGTTGCGGTCGAAGAACGGGTCCCGCAAGGGAAGTTCGTCCGGGACCCGGCTTTCCCGCCCGCGGGGAAGCACCGCGTCGAAACCGAGCGCGCGCAGGTCTCCGGCGACCCGCTTGATCGCCGCGGCGCCTTCGAGGGACGCCGGGGCGTCGAGGACGAAGTACCGTTTGACGGCGGTGGTCGATGGCGCGACCGACTTCGCCGCGCTGTCGAGCAGGTTCGCGGCGTCCTTCTCGCTGGGCCCGGCAAGCCGCCCGGCCGTGACCCAAACCTCGGTTCCGTCGGCGAGCCGTGCCTTGACGTCGATGGTGCCGAGAAGCTCACCCTCGGCCGAGAACACCGGCTCTCGGACGCCGTCGATCGCCATCCCCCGCGGCCCGTGCGCGGCGAGTTCCCAGGCTGCGACGAGGGCGGCCTGCGCACTGTCCCGCAGGTCGCGCAGGAGTTCTTTGAGTCGCGGCAGATCCCCGGTCGCTTCGAGCAGCTTTTCGATCTCCTCGGACGGCAGGAATCCTGCCGCCCACATGAGCTGCTCGATAAGTTCTTCGTGCTCCCGGACCGCCTTGTCGTAGGCGGCGATCGTCTCGGAGTTCAGCGAAATCGTGTAGGGGAACCAAAGTCCTTCGGGCTTTCCGAGGATCTGGTACTCGGGCTTGGGTTTCCCGGTCGCGTGTCGCGGCCCGGCGGGCTCGGCCGCGAGGAATCCCTCCAGCCGCTCCCGGAACGCCGCCCGCTGCGCGTCGGTCAGCGACGCCAGCCGGTCCGGGAGTCCGGTCCGGTTCGGGGTACCGGGTTTCCCCGTCAACTCCGTCAGAACGCGTTCCAGGATGTAGGCGATGTTCACCCCTGCGACGACGAGGGCGTCGAGAAGGTCGCGTTCGGCTTCGGTCAGCACTTCCCGGATTTCGGGCGGGATCACGCTCGGCTGGTCTTCCCTGGGGCCGAGAGGGAGATCCGGCGCGCTCGGCTGGTGCCGGGGAGGGATCTCCACCGGCCACTCGGGCACCGCGTGCCCGGGCGCCGAGGACGGCCGAGGTGGCGGCGAGGGGACCGTTGTACCGGGCCATGGCGGGTTCGCCGACGGCAGCACGGGAACCGCCTCGTCGGGGAGCGGTGGCAGCTCGACGGGGGCGGGGTCGACCGGGCGGACGGTGACGTCGGGCGGGTCGGCGGGCGGCACGATCTCCACGGGCGGGCGTTCCGGCCCGCCAGGGGTCAGCGGGGAAACCGGATCGGCCACGCGATCCGGAACGGCGGGAAGTTCCAGCGGCCACTCCGGTGCACGCGGCGGTTCGGGGAACACCGGCCGGTCCGGGCCCACGGGTGCCACCGGGACCGTCGTCCGGCCCGGCGGGTTCCGCACTTCGCCGGGAGGACGCGGGAAGTCCACGGTCGCAGGTGACGGGAAACCCACCAACGGCGCGGGCGGGGTACCCACGTCCGGCCGCGCGGGAAAGCCCGCGAGAGGGCGGACCGGATCGCCGATGGAGGGCGGCTTCGGATCGGTCACTCGGTGGAGTCCGTCCGCCTCACCCGAGCGCACCTTTTCCGGATCGGGCCGCACGGTCAGGGGTTCGCTCTCCGGCCGTGGCACGGGCTTGGGGGCGCCCGAAATGACGTCGCCGATGGTGGCCCGTTCGGCGAGCTGAGCGGTGGCCGGGCTCGGCGAAGACCGGGTGGTGTGGACCGGCGCGTGCTCGGTCCGCGCCGCGGGGGCCTCCGCCCGGGCGCCCGCGGGCGTCGGCTCGGTCGCGCGCTGGAGCGCGGGGGTGACCGGATCCGGCCGCACCGCGGTCGCGACACCGCCTCCCCCGGTTTCCGGGGACAGACCCGACCCGTCGTCGGGCCGTGCGTGACCGGAGCCGCGGGGGCCGCTGGGTGGCGGATCGTCCGGCGTCCTGTCCAGCGCGCCTGGCGTGCCTTCCTCCGGTGAGTCTCCAGGACGGCGCGGCCCGGGTTCGCCATCGCCTTTCCACTGTCCGCTCGCGCGCGCCTCCTCGATGCCCACGTGCCCGGCTTCGCCCAGCTTCCCTCGGGCGAGATCGTCCAGACGGAGGACGTCGTGGGGGTTCACAGGAGATCCGTCGTCGCCGTGGCGCGGACCGTCACCGTCGGCGTGCTCCCCCGTCGGGCGACCTCCCTCGTGACTGCTGTGCTGGGGAACGGTCCTGCCGTTGTCGCCGCCTCGCGGGGTGAGCGACTTCGCCGGTGGCTGCCCTTGTTTGCCTTGATCACCGAGCCGCTCGGTGCTCGTTGGGGGACGCTCACGGTGTACGGGATGTGCGACGGCGCTGTCCGGTGGCGGCCCCGAAGGGTTGTCGGCCTTCCCGGTGTTCGGAGTGGACGGTTCCACGCCGCGAGGTACCTCGGACGGCGGGTCGCCCTTCCACCTTCCACTCGCGTGGGCCTCCGCCGCACCAGCACGGCCGGCCTCGCCCAGCTTGCCGTGGGCCAGCTCGTGCAGGCCGACGGTGTCGAACACGTTCGTCGGCGGATGCCCGGCCTTCACCGGGGATTCCTGTCGCTGGGGCGAAGGCGGCGGAGGCGGTTTGTCGCCCGGCCCCTTGGGGGCGTGATGTTCCGGACGGCCGCCCGGCCCGGGAGTCTCGGTGAGATCGGCGTTCCGGGTGGGTTGACCGGCATGCGGCGGCTCGGCCGCGAGTGACTGTTTCGGCGGAGTCGACGGCGGATCCGGCGTATGGGGCGGACGACCACCAGGGCCTGCGACGGCGCTGTCCGGATCGCGCGGGCTGTTCCCTCCGGTGTCGTGCGGCCGGGCCGCCGGGCCATCGGCGCTGGGGCCGGCGTGCCTCGCCAGGCTTTCCCCGACCGAACCCGGCAGCGGTCCCAGCGGGTTCCGGATGACCTGCGCGGCGGTCTCGGCGCTGATCCCGCGATCGCCCCTGACGACGCTCCGGACCTTCTCGAAAGCGTGGGGCGCGTTCCTGATGGCGAGTTCGGTGACCGTGGGGACCTTGACGAGTGCCTCCCCTCCCCGGCCCAGCCGCGCTCCGGCACCCGACACCACTTTGCCGACGCCCGCGAGGCCGGAGACCCGGCTGGCCGCGGCCCCCGCGCGTGAGATGCCCGCCCCGGCGGCACGCGTGGCGGATCCGGCCCCGCGCAGACCGACGAGGGCGGCGACGTTCACGAGCGTTCCGCCGAGGGCGTGCCCCGGGTCCTCGCCCCACTCGCCGTAATGGATGAACTGCTTCCCGAAGTCGAGCAGCACCCCGCCCAACTCACCGCGCTCTCCCCCCGGCAGGCCGACGACGAGGTCCACCCAGCCGAGGCCATGCGTGTACGCCTGCACGGCCGCGCCGAGCTTGGCCATCCCGCCCCACGCGAGCACGGCGTTCGACAAGCTCCAGCTCGAACCACCGAAGGGGCCGTCCGCGTAGCCGATCAGGCCACCCATCATCTTGGCCAGGTTCACCAGTCCGTCGTAGATCCCGCCGACGAAACCCGGATTGGCGATCTTGGGCGTGGCGGCAGGCGCGCTGTCAGGGTCGGTGATCAGCGCCGCCGCGGCGGTCACCAGCTCCGCGATGTTCTTCGCGATGGCCCTCGCGAAGAACCGCTGTGCCGCCTCACCGCCGGGATTGAAAAAAGAGCCACCATCGTCCAGATGGCTGTAGATGAAGCTGTGATAGGAGATCGTTTCCCGGATCTGGGTCTTGACGAATTCGAGGATCTGCGCGTAGCCGCCGTATGCCTTTCCCAGCCCGTCCATGGCGGGCGGGACCTCCTTGACACCCCCTTGGCCTTGCAGGTCACCGTTGTTGACCCTGGTTATGCCGTCGTACAACGCATAGCCGTTGGGATCGGGCCAGTGCGTGCGCAGGCCCTGCGCGGCGAGGTTCGAGGAGCCGACGGCCGTCCTCAGCGCGGTCGCGCCGTCCTTCCAGGCCGTTTCCATCGCGCGAGCGGCCAGCTCACTGTCCGGCGGCCAAAGGCTGTCCTTGGCGTAACCGCCGTCGGTGAGGACGGCGTTCCACAGTTCGCCTTCCGGCTCACGGATGTCGCCGTCGCCGCTCATGGTCTCCGTGGTTCCTCAGGAAGACAGTGCGTCGGTCGCCGCGGCTTCGCCGTCGAGGTAGTACCCCACGGCCTTCTTGCCGGCATCCGCCGCACCCTGGTAAAAGCCGGGCAGCTTGTCGACGATTCCACTCACTTCGGTCGACGGCGTCTCCAGTACACCTTTCAGCGCGATGCCCATGGGACCGCCGAAAAGAGCGCCCGGCGCCTTGATCCGGTCTTGGGCGCTTTTCCACCCGTTCGCGAGATTCGTGCTCGCGGCGCGCAGTTCGTCCAGCTTGCCCTGGGTCTCGACGGGATAGATGTCGATGAACCCGTCGCCGTTCCCGTCGACGCCCGTCATCGCGCGTCCCCGGCGACCTGCCGGTCGAGTTCGTGCAGGAAGGGATCCAGCCGCAGATCCGTCGTCTCGGCGTCGGCGTCCGGCGGGAGATAGTCCGCGGCGATGGCGACCCCCTCTTCCTTGGCCAGTACGACCGCCCGCTGGAAGGTTTCGACGATGGTTCGCGCCAGCGCCTCCGAATCCGGGGCGCGGTAGATACGGGGGTCGAGCCAGAGGTCGTGCACCTCGCCGGTGCCACCGATGGTGATGCTCACCAGTTCGTCGTCGGACTCCGCGGTCGCCCGGATTTCGGCCAGGCGCTTCTTCATCGCCTTGACGTCCTCGGCCATCCGCTCGTACTCGGCGTACATGCCGAGGCGCAATGATGTGTCCACCGGCCCTCCTCGATCGGTTCCGGTCCAGTGTCGCCACGACGACCGGGGTCGGGGCGTCGGTGGCCTGTTTCTGCCATGGGTGCGTGAACCGGTGCCCCGCGAGCGGAACATGACGGCGATGAGACGACTTCGGATGGCGGCTGCCGTCGCCGTGCTGACCATGACGGTCCCTCAGACGCTCGGCGGCACGAGCGTGGCGAACGCGGCTCCGCCCGCCGGGGCCTGCCACGATGCCGCTCCTGCCCGAGCCCAGGTGCGCGCGCAACCCTGGGCGCAGCAGGTCCTCGCCCCCGAAAGAGCCTGGCCACACAGCCGGGGAGCCGGTGTCCTGGTCGCGGTGGTCGATTCCGGGGTGGACGCCGACCATCCCCAGCTGCGCAGGCCGGGGAAGGTCCGCGCGGGAAGGGACTTCTACCTTTCCGGCGGCCATCCCGGCGCTTTCGACTGCGTATCGCACGGCACGGGCGTGGCCGGCATCATCGCCGCGGATCCCGTGCCCGGCATCGGTTTTCGCGGGGTCGCGCCGGACGCGGAGATCCTGCCGGTCCGGGTGAGCGACCGGGATCTCGGCGATCAGGGAGAGCAGCTTCGGATCGACCCCCAGGTCGTCGCCAACGGCGTTCGCTACGCCGCGGACCAGGGTGCGAAGGTGATCAACCTTTCGCTGGCCGGATTCGACGACTTCGCCGTCATCCGGGACGCGGTCGCGTACGCGGTGTCCCGGGACGCGTTGGTGGTCGCCGCGGCGGGCAACGGCCAGCGGGACGCGACGGTCGCCTTTCCGTCCTATCCGGCCTCCTACGAAGGCGTGCTCGGGGTCGGCGCGGTGGACATCAACGGTGCCAGGATGACCGGTTCACAGATCGGGTCCTATGTGGACCTGGTGGCTCCCGGCGCCAAAGTGCTGACCGCGGCGAGAGTGGACGGCCACGCCTATGTCGACGGCACCAGTTTCGCCACCCCGTTCGTGGCGGGCACCGCGGCGCTGGTGCGCGCCGCCTGGCCCCGGCTGTCCGCACCCGAGGTCGCCCGGCGGCTGATCGCGACGGCCGCCCCATCGCGCGGCGGGAACGGCAGCGCGGCTTACGGCCATGGCCTGGTCGACCCTTACCGTGCCGTGACCGACGGTCTCGACACCCGCGGACCGGACGCGCTGCCCGCCCATGTCCCCCGCCCACCGGATCAGGTGCGGCTGGACCGGGCCGCGTCGGAAGAGCGCATCGCGGAAACGGCGAAATGGTGCACTGTGGCCGTGGTCGGCGCACTCGTCTTGGCCTTGCTGGTGGCACTGGTTGTCCCGCGCGGCAAGCGTCGCCGCTGGCGAGCGGGCCGGGCCCGGGCGGTGCCCGTCGAACCACCGGCCGTCGAACCGCCGGAGCAGGTCTTCCTCATCTCCGGCCGGTAGGACGGCTTCCGTCCTACCGGCATGCCGAATGCCCGGCGCTGCGACGCGCCGGGCATTCGGTGTTTCCCTGTTACGCCATACCCGCGTTCCCGAGGGCGTTGCACGCACGGCCGAGCGCGTCGTGGCATTCGACCCCGGCCTTGCCCCAGCCCTGGCTCACGGCGCGGTGGCCGTCGGCGGTTTCGAGGTTCTGGTTGTGGCTTCGCTGGTTCACCTGCAGGTACTGCTGGCCGCCTTCGTCGTACCAGCCGTCGGTGGCGAGGGCACGCGCCCGCTGAAGTCGTTCGGCGGAAGCGTTTTCGATGCTGTCACCGCCGTCGCGATACGTCCGGCCGCCCGCTTCCCCGCTGGCGAAGTCCCATTTGAAGTGACCGTCTACCGACATTTCCTACCCCTTTCAGGCCTGGTTTCCGATGACCTTCGAGACTTGCGAGACGCTGTTGTGCAGCGAATTCTGGGCACCGTCCTGACCGCTGCCGAGGATGTTCACCGCGGTCGTCGGGTTGTCGACGAGGGCCTGCTGGCCCCAGTTGAGGAGCCGCCGGTGGCTTTCCCCGGTCACCTCGTTGGTGCTGAAGGCCGCCGACTGGACCGCGCCCGCCATCCCGCCGGAGGCCAGTTCGGTGATCTGCCTGCCGAGGGAGTCGGCACCGGCAAGCTGTTCGCTCTGACTGGTGTCACCGAAACTGATGCCACCTCGCGCCATCGCGAAATCGATATTGACTTCGGACATTCTTCGCCCCTCCATGTTCTGACGTGAAATGCCTGTGCCATCGAAGCTAGTTCCGGGAGAGGCTCCGACCGGGCGGACGGCACGTTCCTGCCAACGTCCCCTTCTGCGGCCCCCGGACGCGAACCATCGGGTGGGTGGCGACAGTCGTGGTGAAGAGACCGATGCGCAGGCCTGCTCCGGAAATGCCGGCGGGCGAACTGATCCTGCAGGCCCCGCCGGAGATCCCGCCCCCACCGGGCAGGCAGTGGGCGCAGGTGCTCACAGTGCTGCCGATGGTGGCCATGATGGCGGCGATGCTGCTGATGTACTCCGGCAGCATGACCGGCTCCCTGCGCTTCGTCATCTACGGGATGATGGGTGTCGCCATGCTCGGCATGGTCGTCATGGGATTCCTGCAAGGCGGCGGCCCGAGCAAGCGGGAGATGGCTTATGCCCGGCGCAAATATCTGCGCCACCTCGCCCAGCACCGGCTGCGGCTGCGGCGTTCGGTGCGCCGTCAGCGGGAGGCGATGGAATACCTGCATCCGGACCCGGCCTCGCTGTGGTCCCTGGTCTCGAGCTACCGGCTTTGGGAACGCCGCAAGGAAGACGCGGATTTCGGCGTCGCGCGGATCGGCCGCGGCCGCCAGAACCCGGCCGCCACGCTGATCGCGCCCGACACGAAACCGCTCGAGGAACTGGAACCGCTGTCCGCGCTGGCGTTGCGCCGGTTCCTCACCACCTACTCCACCATCCGCGATCTGCCGATCGCCATCGCGGTCAACGGGTTCAGCCGGGTCTACCTGCGCGGCGACCGGGACGCGGCACTCGGTGTGCTTCGGGCGATGCTGGCGCAACTGGCCGCTCTGCACTCGCCGGACGACCTGCGAGTGGCCGTGTGCACCGGCGAGGAACGACGCGCGGACTGGGATTGGGTCAAGTGGCTGCCGCACGCCCAGCACGCCGAACGCACCGATCTGCTCGGCCCGTTGCGGTTGGTGGCCGCCACCGTCCCGGCGCTGGAATCCATGCTCGAGGAGGAGTTGGTCAAACGACCGAGGTTCGACCCGGAGTCCGACGGCCGAGTACCCGGCCCGCATCTGGTGGTGGTGATCGACGGTGGTTCGGTAGCCGGCTCGGACCATCTGATGACCGGCGGCGGTGTCGAAGGCGTGACCGTCGTGGACCTGACGACCATGCCGCCGAGGGCGCTGGACCGGACCACCGTGGTGCTGGCCGTGGACGCGGAAGGAGAACTGCTCAGCGAGACCATCGACGGCGAGGCCACACTCGGCAAGGCGGACCGGCTGGGGCAGGTGGCGGCCGAAGGGCTGGCCCGTCAGCTCGCCCCGCTCCGCCTGACCGCGGGACTGCGCGGCGACACCCCGATGACCTCGGAGCTCGGCCTGGCGGAGCTGCTGGAACTGGGTGACCCGTACCGGTTCGACCCGGACGACACCTGGGAGCCGAGGCCGAACCGGGACCGCCTGCGGCTCAAAGTCGGCATCCAGCCGGACGGGTCCCCGATCGAACTCGACCTCAAGGAGTCCGCGCAGGACGGGATGGGCCCGCATGGGCTGCTGATCGGGGCCACCGGTTCCGGGAAGTCGGAGTTGCTGCGCACCCTGGTGCTGGGTCTGGCCATCACCCATCCCCCGAGCTCGTTGAACTTCGCGCTGGTCGACTTCAAGGGCGGGGCCACCTTCACCCGGCTGGACGCGCTGCCGCACACCAGCGCGGTGATCACCAACCTCGCCGACGAACTGCATCTGGTCGACCGGATGACCGACGCGATCAACGGCGAGCTGATCCGCCGTCAGGAACTGCTTCGCGCGGCGGGCAACTTCTCTTCCTTGCGCGACTACGAGAAGGCGAGGACGGCGGGGGCACCACTGCCCGAGGTCCCCACCCTGCTGGTGATCTGCGACGAGTTCTCCGAACTGCTTTCCGCGAAGCCCGACTTCATCGACATGTTCGTCCAAATAGGACGAGTGGGCCGTTCGCTCGGAGTGCATCTCTTGCTCGCTTCGCAACGGTTGGAGGAAGGCAGGCTTCGTGGCCTGGAAACCCATCTGTCCTACCGGATCGGCCTGCGGACGTTCTCCGAAATGGAGAGCAGGGCGGTACTCGGCGTGGCCGACGCGTTCAAACTGCCGCGGGCTCCCGGACACGGCTTCCTGAAGGTCGGGACCGAACAGATGGACCGATTCCGTTCCGCTTACGTCTCCGGGGTGTATCAGCGCGGCGGTGACGGCGGGGCGGCCGTGGCGATGGGCGGGGAACACCTGGTGCTGCACGAGTACACGACGACCTACGTCGCCGCCGAACTCGCCGCTGACGAGGAAGAACCGGCACCCGCGGAGGATCCGGACACCGCCGTCGGCGAGACCCTGCTGGACATCCTGGTCGACCGGCTGGAAGGCCGCGGCACACCTGCCCACCAGGTCTGGCTGCCGCCGCTGGACGCGTCGCCGACGCTCGACGGGTTGTTGCCCGGCCTGATCGTCCATCCCCGGCGCGGGCTGTGCCCCGGCGGGTCCGACGCGGCCGCGAACCTGCGGCCGGTGCTCGGGATCGTCGACCGGCCCTACGAGCAACGGCGCGACCCGCTCACCCTTGACCTCTCCGGCGCGGCCGGGCACGTACTGATCCTCGGCGCGCCACGGACCGGCAAGAGCACCGCGCTGCGCACGCTGATCCTCAGTCTCGCCCTCACCCACACCCCGCGCGAGGCCCAGTTCTATTGCCTGGACTTCGGTGGCGGGACGCTCGCCTCGATCGGCGGCCTGCCCCATGTCGCGGGCGTGTCCGGCAGGCTGGACACCGGCGCGGTGCGGCGGACCATCGCCGAGGTCGCCACGGTACTGGCCAATCGGGAAAAGCTGTTCGCGGAGCACCAGATCGACGGCATCGCGACGTATCGCAAGCTTCGCGCGGAGGGCCATTTCGGCGACCAGCCCCACGGCGACGTGTTCCTGGTGATCGACGGCTGGCAAACCCTGAGGGGGGACTTCGAGGGCCTCGAAGACATGGTCGCCGACATCGCCGCCCGCGGCCTGTCGTACGGCGTACACGTCGTGACGGCCACCGCCCGTTCGTTCGACCTCCGGATGAACGTCCGGGACCTGTTCGGCAGCAGGCTGGAACTGAAGATCGGCGATCCCATCGATTCGATCATCGACCGGCGTGCCGCGATGAGTGTGCCGGCCGACGCTCCCGGGCGGGGGGTCTCGATGAGCAAGCATCAGGTTCTCCTGGCCCTGCCTCGAACGGACGGCCTGAACACCACCGAAGACCTCGCGGAGGGTACGGCCGAACTGGTCAGGGCGATCGGCGCCGCGTGGCCGGGCCCGCCCGCCCCGTCGGTGCGCCTCCTGCCGGGTTTGCTTCCCTACGAGGAACTTCCCGCCACGGACGAGCTGAGCGGCCTCGACGCCGGACTCGCGGTCGGCATCCACGAACGGGACCTTTCCCCGATGCGTCTCGACTTCGGCGCCGACCCGCACTTCTTCCTGCTGGCGGACACCGAAAGCGGCAAGACGGCCTTCCTGCGCACGCTTGCCCGCCGGATCGAAAGCGCGTACCGGCCCGACCAGGCCCGCATCGTCGTGGTCGACCACCGGCGGGGACTGCTCGGCGAGATCGGCGACGACCATCTGCTCGGCAGCGGCACCAACGACGCGCACAGCCGCGAACTGCTCGGGGAGGTGGCCGAGGCGATGACCAAACGCCTGCCGGGCAAGGACGTCACGCCCGAACAGCTGCGCGCGCGCAGCTGGTGGGAGGGACCCGAGATCTTCGTACTGGTGGACGACTACGACATGGTCGCCACGCACAAGCAGCATCCGCTGATGCCGTTGCTCCCGCTGGTCGCCCAGGGCTCCGACATCGGGCTGCACGTGGTGCTCACGCGCCGCTCGGGTGGCGCCGGAGCCGGGTTGTTCGAGCCGTTCCTGGCTCGCCTCCGTGAGGTCGGCACACCCGGCCTGATGATGTCGGGCGACCGGGACGAAGGTCCGTTGCTGGGCGGTATGCGCGCACAGGTGCTCCCGCCGGGCCGGGGCTGGCTCGTCGATCGCCGTGGCGGCAAGGGACTCGTCCAGCTCGCGTGGCTCGAGCCGCGGGCTTAGCAGACCGATACGAACACGGAAAACGGGAGGGAACATGAGTGGCAGGGTCGACGCCTGGATACCGGCGCTTCGGACGTTCGCCAACAATTTGCACCAGCAGGTCAACGCCATTCCGGCGCCCACGGTCGACCGGGAACCGGCTGCCGGCTGCACGCTCATGAAGGAATGCGAGGCACTGGCCGCGGCGGACAAGTTCGTGACCGGCGAGCTCAAAGCCTTCATGACCGCGGCCGCCGAAGGATTCCAGACCTTCGAGGACCTCGCCCGGCGATGCGCGAACGAGTACCAGAACGCGGGCGAAGCCGCCGCGACGGCGATCCAGGGATTGTCCGATCAGGTGCACCGGGGGCCGCAATCGGCTTCCGCCCCTGTTCCGGACATCCCTTTGCTCGGAAATCCCTACGAGCCGAGCCTGTGACCGGGACGAGAACGAGATGACCTACAAGAATCTTTCGCTGGACGAGCAGCTCAACATCCTCCGCGGCGAGATCGCGCACACCTATCCCGCGCTCAAACAGGCGAGCGAGATGTGGCAGTCCGTGCAGACCTGGCTCAACCCCGCGAGCCGTTCCCTGTGGGAGTCGACCAACGCGCTGGAACCGTTCTGGGACGACGAAGCCGGGCGCAGGATGGTGCAGTGGCTGCGCGACACCCACACCGGATCGCTGGGCCCCTGGGAACGCGCGGCCGCGGAGTCCCATGTCACGGAACATATCGACAAGCTCAGCGGAATGCTCATCCTGAACGCGTTCGTCTTCGCCTCGGAGGCGACGAAGGCGGCCAACGACCCCGACTACAAGGACACGGCCAGGTCGGTCGTCGGCGGGAAACTCGACGAGATGGCCACGCAGTATCTCCGCACGGGGCACGCCATGCTCGCCGCCCGCAGCCGCCCCTGGAACGGGGCACGGGGCGAGGTCGACCCCGGCGTCGACACCAGTTCGTCTCCGGCGGGCCCGGGCACGCAGAACCCGGCGTCCCCCGCCTCGCCGTCGAATCCGGCTCCCGGCCAGGAAACGCCGTCGACTCCGGAACAGCCGCAGAGCCCCACGGAGGACCCGCTGCAGGACGCACTCGAGGCGGCACCGGGCGCGCTGGACGCCTTGACCAACGCACTCGAATCGTTGCAGCAACTGGCAGGTGGCGGACAGAGCGTCCCCGATCCGGCGGCGCTGCCGGATCCGACGGGCGGGCTGCCCTCGTGGGATTCGCCGTCCGGGCTCGGTGACCCGTCGGGAATGCCGAGCTTGGCGGGCGGTGGCGGCGGCGACCTGCCCGGTGGCGGCGGCGGTGCCGGCGGGCCGGGTTCCGGCCTGGGAGCGGGAACGACGGCGGCGAACCCGGTATCGCCTTCCGGAACCGGCGCCGTCGGAACGGCGCTGCCGCCGGTCGCGGCGGGGACGGGCTCGCGGTCCGCCGCCGGCACGACAGGCTCCGGGGCGATGCCGCCGATGTATCCACCGCAGTCTGCCGGAGCGAGGGGAAGCGGCGGCGGGGTGAATCCCGGGAACGCCGACCGGGCCACCGGCAGGCAGCGTGAACGGAAGCCCGGTGGCACGCCAGGTGTGTCCCTGATGGGGCGTGCGGGAAAGGGCCGGGCGGCGAAGGGGGTGGCACCGTCCGCCCAGCCCGGCGCACGGCGGGATTGGGACACGGAGAACAACGGCGTCCAGTTGCTCGACGAAGAACTTTGGCAAGTGGACCCGGTCGTACACAAGAACCAGGAAGAGCCGCGGTTCCACGCGGGACGATGAGGAGGGGCAGATGCCCGCAAGCGAGATCAACGGCAACACCACGGCGATGAGCGCGTATTCCACCAAGCTCACCGCTCCAGCCCATCCGGCGTCACTGGCCCGGCCGGGATCGGCGGACATCGCCGGAATGTTCGAAGGCATCGCGATGTCCTTGCTGGACAAGGCGGCCACCGCCGAGATGACGGCGCTACTGACCAAGATCACCGAGGACATGGTCACCGATTCGACGACGGTCAAGGCGATCGCCGCCGACTACACCGCCGCCGACGCGGCCACCGCGCTGACCCTCGCCACGTCGACCATCAAGCTCGCACAGCAGGGTTTGAGCCTGCTGAAACAGGCATCGGGCTCGATCGGCCAGGCACCCGAGTCCACCGAAGAAAAGACCGACACGTCCGCGGCCGACGGCTCGCAGACCCAAGCGTGAGGAGCGATCGATGATCCCCTACCAGCTGCTCCCCATCGAGATGCACGACATGATGGCCCGCGCCGAAGCCAATAAGGTCCCGGCCCTGCTCGAAGCCGCCACCATGTGGCGGGACGTGCGTGGCTGGATCGACACCACCGCCGCGGAGATCAGCACCCGGGTCGGCGAGCTCACTCCGGAGTGGACGGACGACGCCGGGCGGAAGCACGAAGAGAAGGTCCAGCGGACCCTGGCCGAACTCAAGTTCTGGGGAGACCGGATCGATCTGGCCGACCCCGCGGGGAAACTGACGACACTCGCCTCCGACGTCTCGGCGACCGCGGCCGCGGTGGCGACGTTTTACGCGGAGTACCGCGTCGCCACCCTCACCCCGTTCGGCGCGGCGGCGGCTTTCGCCCTCCAGCAGGCGTCGGGCATGAAAATGACCGAGCTGGGCGGGAACTTCGATCTCTCGATGCTCAGCGTGTGCGCGGCGGCCGGTATCCAGTCTCCTGCGGATCTGCTGCCCGCGCAGCAGGCCGTCTCGGCGGAGGGCAACTCCCCCGCGGACTTCATCGCCGCCGCCGAAGCCGGGATGACCGCGCTGACCGAACTCCAGAGCCTCGCCGAAACCGCGGGTTCGTTCGCCGAGGGCGGATCGTCGGGCATCGACCTGCCGACGACCGGGGACGGGGCTGGATCCGGCACCGGCTCGTCCGGGCTCTCGCTGGCAGGCCTCGGTTCCGTGCCGACGATGCCCACGGCCGGCGTTGTTCCCCCGACCGGCGGGCTGCCGGGTGGTACCGGCGCTCCGCCCATTCCGGCGGGCCTGATGGGAGGCATCGGTGCGGCCGCCGGGGCCGGCGGTCTTCCCATTTCCGCGAAGCCGGTCGCCGGTAAGCGGGCCCCCAGTCTGGCGTCGGAGGTCCAGCCGGGCACGGCGAGTCCCACCGGAGCGAAGTCCGCGACCGCGGGGATGCCTCCGATGACGCCGCCACACGGCGGCGGTGGTCAGGCCACCGCGGGCACGCTGCGGCCCGGCTCGGGTGACCAGCCGACCGGACGCAACGGGGCGGCGCGGAGGGAGTCTTCCGGCCGTAGCGACGGTGTTCCGGCGAAGCTGCGCGGCCGGGCCGCCAGCGGCAGTCCGGACGGCGGGTTCACCTTGGCGCGCGGTCGCCGGCCGGATGAGTCGGACACGGGCTCGGTGCAGCTGCTCGACGAAGATCTGTGGCGGCGCTGAGCCAGGACATGGCTGAAGGGAGCTTTCCCCGCATCGCATGCGGGGAAAGCTCCCTTCGTCGGGTCGGACGCGGGGAAGGTCCCCGTCAGCCGCCCAGCGTCTGGCGCCGCGCGGCGGCCGGGTCGAGGCTCGGGCCTTCGGGCAGCCGCGCCACCAGACCGGCGGGCAGCCGCACCGGACGCGCCGACGGGTAGCCGAGCATCTTCAGCACATCGGGCGAAGCCAGCGGGTAGCGGCGCCCCATGTCGGTCACGACGGTCAGCGTTCCGGCGGGCGCCTGTGCGGAGGGCATCGCTTCGACGACGATCGCGCTGCCGGGCGGCACGTGGACGCGGTCCGCCAGCGGGGTTCCGGAGGCGGTCCGGCGGGCGGTGGTGGACATCGGATCCGCGGGCGGCATCGAGGGGTCGACGGTCAGCGAAGGAGCCGCGGAACCGTCGCCGAAGGTCGCGCACACGGTGGTGTCCTGATCGCGCAGGCGCGCGATGGCCGGACGTGTGGCGGGTGCGGCGCCCGCGTCGGCCTGGACGGGGTCCAGTTGCCGGGACATGGTCGCCAGCGAAGGCGGCAGCGCCACGGTTTTCGGTTCGCCGCCGGGATAAGCGGCCAGCATCTGGGCGCTCGCGCGCTGGACGTCGTACTGCAGTTCGCTGATCGGCCGCAGGGCGTCCCGTTCGGCCAGATAATGCTGCTGTCCCCCGCCGGAGGTCTGCACCATCAGCAGCATCCCGTTCCGGATGTCGGTCCGGCCCGGCACCGCGGTGGACACCTCGCCCGCCGCCGCCACCGGGAGCGGGCCGATCGGCGTGCCTTCGGGGAGCACGTCGAGCCACGCCCGGCCGACCCGCGCCCACGGCTCGGCGGTCAGCGCGAGCCCGGTGCCGACGGCGCCGTAGTCGGTGATGCGGTGCCGGTGCCCGCGCCACACGACGAACCGGTCGCCGGTCGACGTCGATTCCACCAGCAGCGCCTGGTCTCCCAGTTCCGCGCCACCGGACGGCGAGGCGCCGGCCAGCAGCACCGATTCCTCGATCCGGCTGCCCGCCAGGTCGCTCGCGGGCGCGGAGCACAGCGACCACGATCCGGTGAGCAGCTTTTCGGGGCCGGGCAGGCCGTCCGGCGCGTCGGCGATGCCGATCCGGGGCCCTCGCGGGACTCCGGCGAGTGATTCGCGCGAAACCCGTTCCGTGGTGCCGTGTTCGCCGAGCAGCAGCAGCGCGGACGCGTAGTTCGCGACGGGATGCAGCCGTTCGTCCAGGTAGACGTACCGGGTCCCGCTCTCCTTCTCCACGATGACGGCGGCGTTCTTGCGCCAGGCGTTGTTCCCGCCGGGCACGATCATCCCGTAGACCCCGACGCACGCCAGCGCCACGATCGCCAGTGCGACACCGGCGAAAGCGGCGCCGGAGGGACGGCGGAACGGCGGCTGCTCCGGGTCGGTCTCCCTCGTCACGAGCGCGGAGATGGCGCGCTGCACCAGGAATTGGTACGCCTGCAGCTGATCCCGTTTGGACGCCATGGTTTCAGCCCCCCAGTCCGCGAACGTAGCCGTACAGGCCGAGCACCGAACACGCCACCGGGACGACCGCGATCGTCACCAGGATCTCGAAGTACTCGGCGATCCTGCCGAGATACGGGTTGGCGGCGCGGGTGCTCAGCACGACACCGGAGGCGATCACGCCCGCGGACACCGCGAGCGACAACGGCCCGGCCAGGACGAGCAGCAGCGAGCGGTCCGCCATGAGCGGGCCCGCCAGCAGGCATCCGGCGCCGAAGATCCCGGTCACCAGGATCGGCGTCCGCTGCCGCAGGATCGGGTAGAGCCGTGCCCGCACCAGGAATCCGGCCGCGAGCAGGGCGACGAGGACGACCGCGGCTTCGCTGTCGCTGCGGATCAGCTGCAGCTGGCAGTACATCGCGACGATCGCCGCCCCGCCCAGCATCCCGGTGAGCAGCGCGTCCGCTCTGGCGACGGCGGCGTGCACGAGGTCGAGCGGTGGCTGGGGATCGTCGCGGACCAGATCCGCGGTCGACCGCGGCAGCACCGGCATCGGCACCCGGCCGAGCCGCAGCGACAGCGGCGCGAACGTGGTCGAGAGCACGAGCACCCCGCCGCCGATCACCGCCGCCGACCGATAGCCCGCCAGGTCGTCGAAAGTGGCCAGCCAGCCGCCGAGCACCCCGAGCAGGCCGACGGTGGCGGCCCCCGAGAACAGGGCGGGCGCGGCGGTCACCCCCAGGTGGCCGACGACGGCCGCGAGCAGCAGCGCCGCGCTCGCCAGCAACAGGTGACCGGCGGACAGCGCGCCGATCGGATCGTCGCCCGCCAGCAGCAGACCGCCGCCGGTGAAGGCGAACGGAAGCGCGACGGCGGCGAGCACCGCCCCGGCCCCGGCGTCGCGCAGCGCCCGCGCGAGCAGGACACCCGCCGCCAGCAACAGCGCGGAAACCGCCAGCGCCCAGGCCGCCGGTGCCGTCCACGGCGGACCGGCGCGCAGCACCGCGAGCAGACCGAACGACATCGCCACCGCGCCGACGGCCAGCCCGGCCTGCCGCGTGTGCCGCGGCCCCCAGGCCTTGCCGGTGCGACCGGAACCGGTGGCGATCGCGTCCACGAGGTCGTCGTACTCGGGCTCCGGCCATTCGGCGCGGCGCGGCGTCAGATGGAGGATCTCCCCGTCCCGGACCCGGTGCGCGCCCAGCGTCCGGTCCAGATCGAAGGCCGTCCCGTCGGCGCGGCGCAACTGCCAGCCGCCGCCGGCGACGCCGTCGTCCGCCATTCCTTCGCCCGCCCGCGCGAGCAGGCCGGGGAGGATTTCGGCGACGGACGCGTGTTCCGGCAGCGCCATGTCGATGCGCCGGTGCGGAGTGGTGATGGTGACCCTGACGAGGCCGGCAGTCTGCATGGGAAAAGGGTCGGCCAGCGACGGGTCCGCCGGGCACCGGCGGCAGGAACCTGCCGCCGCGAAAGTACTCCGGATCCGGACTTCTTGCGCGACAATGGGGTCATGAGCATCGAGACCGGGCTGCTCGCCCAGGGCCCCATCGCGACCGTGTACGCGGGCAAGGATCCCGCCACGGGCAACGACTTCGCGATCAAGATGTTCCCCGGCACCTTCGACCGCGAGACCTCCGCTTGGCTCGAACGCGAGCGGAAGGCGCTGGCCGCCGTGCGCTCGACGCGCTCGGTCCTGCAGATCGACGACGTCCTGACCCATCCCGACGGCCGGTCCGGTGTCCGCCGCGAGCTGTGCCCGGGTTCACTCGCCGGTGTCCTGGATTCCGGTGCCCGGCTTGGGGTTCCCGACGTGCTCGCCCTCGGCGCCGCGATCGCGTCGGCACTCGCCGCGGCGCACGGCGCGGACGTCCTGCACGGCGGCGTGAACCCGCACAACGTGTTGTACCGGGCATCCGGCGAGTTCGTGCTCGCGGACTTCGGGGTGGCCCTGCGGCGGCGATTCCCGCGCGACCCGATGTACGCGGTCGAGTACACCGCCCCGGAAACCCTGCGCGACGACACGCTTTCCCCCGCGTCCGACCTTTATGGACTCGGCGCGGTGCTGTACGTCGCGTTGACCGGGACGCCTCCGTTTCCCCGCCACACCGGACAGCAGCCGGGCGAACGCATCCTCCAGGTGCTGCGGGAGCCGGTCGCGCCGATCCAGGATCCGGCCGTCCCTGGCGAACTCGCCGCCACGATCCTGCGGTTGCTGGCCAAGGAACCGGCCGACCGGCCGCAGGACGTCGCGTCGCTGGCACGGCTGTTCACGAAGCTGAGCCGTCCCGGTGGCGAGGTCGTCACCGGCGATTCCTCTGACCTGCCAAGCGAAGAAGAAGACGTCGAAGTCGAATTCGACGACTTCGCCGAGGTCCACCGGCCCGCCGCCCCGGTCCGCGCGGCCCTGGCGCCGGTCCAGGTGGTGCAGGCGCCGCCGAGGGGCGGCCGCACGCTGATCCGCGAGTTCAGCGGTCCGCTCAAAACCGAACGCGGGCTTCCCTGGAAGCCCGTCGCGCTGGCGGGCGGCGGTGTGCTCGCCGCCGGGCTTGCCGTGCTGCCGCTGGTACTCGGCCCGGCGGAGATCGGCGGGCAGGCCCTCCCGGTGGCGGCCGCGATCCCTTCGCCCGCAGCGGCTTCCGCGCCGGCGCCGGACGTCAAGCTGGCGCTCGCGCCGCCGCAGGACCAGAGCGATCACGTGCAGCTGACCTGGACCGCGGAAGGCGAACTGGACTTCGTCGTGATCATGGCGGGCGAGCGGATCGAGACGAAACAGCTCGTCGCCCACCGTCAGCGCAGCCTGGACGTCCCCGTCGACCCGGCGCGCCGGTACTGCTTCCAGCTGAGGGCGACCGACGGACGGCACATCTACACCACCGAGCCGGTCGCGATCCGCGGCGCCCGCTGCAACCCGTGAGCGTCTCGCCTCGTGAGTGGCAAGGACGGTTCTAA
>Ga0307518_10000395_pt1 | contig 33523 bp, 14 predicted proteins | sample 25_EM_MG_FD_203889 | JGI IMG/M metagenome (GOLD analysis project Ga0307518, IMG submission 203889) | Populus trichocarpa ectomycorrhiza microbial communities from riparian zone in the Pacific Northwest, United States - 25_EM | ecosystem: Host-associated > Plants > Roots > Unclassified | place... | reverse complement strand
ATGCCGGTGTAACGCCAAAAATGTCCTTTGAATAAACCAGCTTCTAATCAACTATTGCTGGTATTTAATAACGTATTTGGTAAGGGTGGTTGGTGCGTCTGTTTCGTGGCGACAATAAACAAGGGGTAGTAGATTTTATTGCTATATGTTGTTAATGTTGTGAGGGGATCTTCATATGTACAAGGAAATAATTTGAACATAAACAATAAAAGACATTAATATCCTAGAATTAATTAAGGTGTATCAGTTATAGAAACTAGAATAATAAATAAATACACATGATGACTTCTTGCTTCTATAGTTGTATGCATTCTTCTTCTTCTTTTCATTTATAATTTAGTTGGATATGTTCTTACATTTCAGTTGGTTCTGTATTATTATTTTCGGACTACTTATTTTTTTAAGATTACTTTCTCATGATATCGTATAAAATATTATATACAATTATATTAAATTAAATTATTATTATTATTATTATTATAAATAAAGCTAAAAGGTGTGGGGAAGGGGGATTACAAGGTTGTTAAAATCGCGAGTTAACTCTTAAAATCTTACGATTTTACGAGTCAATATGTATCTAATATGCTAAATCAGAATAAAAACTCGAAACTAGTAAAGTCGGACTTAATTTGTGCAAAAAAGATAAAATTGGTAAACTCGGTCCGATTTTACGAGTTTACTAAATTTATTATATGAACCAAGTCAGGTCCAAATTTGACCTTAAAATGTCTGCTGTCTATTTTACGAGATTGAGCATATCTTTCAAACTGTATATTGGATAAAACTAAAATTTTACATGGAAATATTAGATACATGAAAATATATTGTGATAAATTTTTAAGTCAAATGGAGATAGGGAACATAATATTTCAGATGGTCAAAATTAGTAAAGTAATATTGTCAAACAAGACATTCATGTACTGTTTAGGACATATCTAGAGTTATCGGTGGAATTTTACTTCAATTAAAGTTGGGATAGAAACTAGACATCTGAAACTTTCCAACTATATATTGTAGGCCCAATAATTCATTCAAATGAGAGAGAACAACATGTTTGAAATCAGGAAAGAACAACATGTTTGAAATCAGGAAAGAACAACATGTTTGAAATCAAGACTCAAATCTGTCAAGAATACGCAAAAATTGAAGATTCAGGCTACATAGAGAAATTTTAACATGAAGACTTTTTTATTATTCTATTTTATTTATTTATTTTTAAATAATTATTTTTAATTTGAATTTTTTTTCTAACGCATTAGACATTGTTTAGGAGTTTATTTCATTATTGAATTTATGTTAGTTAATTACTAATTTAAACTCATTAGCTTGTAACTTAAAAGGAGTTTATCAAGACTTATTGTGATGGGAACAACCAGGTCGTCATTAGATTTATGTGTGCTTCTTACCTTTCAGTGATTCCCCTGTAATATACAGTGTCTCCTTGCGATCATCTCTTCAATTACTTTTGTGCTTGGGATATTATTTTTATTTTTATTATTATTATTATTATTTTGTGGTATGATCAATAGAAGGATTTGGATGGTTAAAGGTTGTGCTTCTGGGCTTTGTTATATGGCGTTGCTCTGGTTTGGGTCCCTTTGCAACATGCCAAATCTTTCATGATTGTGCATTAAATGCACCTTGTGGTTGTTGTTTGTTGGGATTTGACATGTTGTTGGCTGGGAATGCTTGGTTTGTTTTGCTAATTTGTTGGTCTCTCCTGCCTCTTTTCAAGTCCAGTTGTTGTTGAACCAAATAAGTGGCCTTTTTGGTTTCCTCATTTACTTTTTTTTTTTTTTTTAATAACATGGGTATCGAGATCAGCTTGTATATATCTCGACTAATCCTACATGCTCTAAAATTAACGACCATGTAAGCCTCCAGTATTTTTAAGATTTATAAAACTCGAACTGATGATTTCTACTTTTTAAAAAATAAATCTAAAATCTAACCAGTTAAATTATACCTTTTAAATTTTCTCATTTACCTTTTTCTTTTGTTTCTGCTGGTTCAGGGAGTGTCCCTTCCTGCCTCTTTTAGGTCATTTCGGTTGGGATTGGTTGTCATGTTCTTCTTGGGTTATTATTGTATTTATTTTATGAATTATTATTGTATTTTATTTATTGTTCTTTAGATGGTGTGTTAGGCTTTCTCAAATCATTTGTCATCATCGTCATCTGACAGACCCTTCTCGACCTCATGACGCTTCCCATCAATGATAAACCAAGAGATGATGAGTCGATTATTTCTCATTTCCCCACATTTTCTCTTCTTATTTCTATTTGTTTTCAAAGAAAGCAAGCATGTTTGAATTTAATTTTCTGTTTGTTTTATTTTGAAAAATAAGATTGTGTCATGAATATCTATAACCCAATTGAATCAGATTTTAATACCCAAAATTTATATGATATGAATAATTATTTTAGGTTCAAGTTTAAATATAAATATTATCAAAACCACTAGTAAATATTCATTATAATCCTTAAATATTGCGAATAACTAGGCGAACAGTAATTAATGCAGTCATTAAAAAATCAGTCCACACACACATCATAATTGCTGTGAACGGTCCTGAAAATTTATTTCTCATCTCTTACTTTACAGCCCTTTTTAGGACGCTAAAAATTAATTGAGTAGTAAATTGACCACCGCGCTCTCCGCCTCCTTCCAGCAACCTCAATGTTATGTCAGCCTCCTCTCGATCTTGCCACGTCATATCGAGTGCAGTCCAAAAATTGGGCGGTTGAAATTTATTTTTTTATTTAAAATTTCTTTTTTTTATGTTTTTTAATTATTTTAATATGATAATTGATAATATTAAAAATAAATTTTTCAAAAATAAAAAGTATTATTTTAATATATATATATATATATATATAACCAAAAATATTTTAAAAAACAAAAGCCATTATCTTCCAAACAACCGATCATCTCCGTGTTGAATTTACCTGTGCTGACGTGGCAATATCAGAAGCATTTTGTTGACCTCAAAATAAAATATACAAGTAAAAGAGAGCCGCTATTTTTCTAAAACAAAATACATGGAGAAACCATTTTATAATAATTGCTCCGGCAACCCGATAACCGGCCGGCTCCACTTTTTTTGTGGCTCGAACTACTTTCTAACCATGAATTTCTAGGCTAGCAAACGACATCGTGTTCTCAACAGAATCACTTAAAACGACACGAGGAGGAGAAGGTGAAGGAGAACAATAATTCTGAGGAGACGCACATGGCGTCCAGAACGGCGTCGTCACATCCTCGACCTCGACATCAACAACCACATCATTAGCAACGGCTATCTCTTCAAAACAAACATCACTGCTGCTCAACTCTCTCTCCTTACTTTCAACAAGAACGTTCTCTATAGACGATTCGTCGTTCTCAGTTATCTCCATCTCCTCCCTGTCCTCTTCCTTGATCGTAAACAAACCTCTCGACGGTCCGTACATTCCTTGCAACTTCAACATCTCCTCCACCAACGCATCTTCACCATCTGCAGGAACTGTCGTAACCGCCGTGGAGGCCGCTGGTGGTGTTGTCGAGTCCGGTTTGATGCGAGTCATTTGGCTTTTCCAGCAGAAGAAGTAGAGAAGCTCTTTAGACGGCGTCGTGTAGAGTGATTCGCTGCTACTACTGAACTCCCCATCAGCACCGGAGCTTGTAACACTACGTCGGTGGAATCTTCTCCAGCGCCATAGAACGTAGAGGATCTCGAAGACCAGGGCGGCAAGACAGACCGAGAAGAGAACTGTGAGCACTGTTCCTAGATTGTTTAGAGCATTCATAGTTTTTTTTTTTGGTTGACAGCTAGGAACGAAACAACAGCAACAGTAACTGCGCAGCATGTTAGATTATGTAATAAATTTTGTTGGATGTGGCTACGTTTTTACGGGTTTAGCCGGTGAGTGTTTGGGAATGAAGAGAGAGGCGAGGGGTTAGAAGGGCATGGTAATGCAAGTTGCCGGTGTCAAGAGTGGATAAAGGTGAGGACTAAGGAGAGGAGGTTAGGTCTTTGGATGTTTAATTACTCTCCGAGCCTGTTTGTTAATGGGGGTACAGTCATGTGTTTTTGATTTTCTGAAATCTTTTTTAAATTAATTCTTTTAAAGTTTTTGAATTAAATGGTAATATTAAAAATAAAAAATATTATTTGTAATATATTTTTAAATAAAAAATAATTTTAAAACAACTTTTACAATGGGAATGAAGATTTAACGATGACGGGGATGTCGAGGGAAGGATAGACGACGGACGAGACTTGCCTTGAAAAAAAGAAAAGACAAAGAAATTTGTTTTGAATTTAGTTGGGCGGGTGAGAATTCAATTTACCGAAAGTAAGGGTTAATAATAAACTTTAATTAATTCGTAGCTCCGTGAGAGACGGTGCAAAGGTTCTGCATGCAAGGAGACAAACCGAGACTATGTAATATAGCGGATAGGTTAATGTACTAGCTTATTTAATATAATTATGGAAATTATAGTACCATACTTGATGGATGTCTTGCGGTATACCGTGGGATCCAAAACTTTATAGTGTATAAAAGTAATGCTTAAGCGACCATAGTATTTTTTTTTTTTTTAAATAAAGTTAGAAAACATGACACTCAGGTTATTAACTTATTACATCCAATAAGATTGAATAATTTAATAGTCAAATTTATATGGTAGGCAATAATAATAAACAAACTGTTAAAAAACATTTGATAATAATTAATTAAAACAAATGAGTCACTGATACCATTATTATCATTATTATTATTATTATTATTAAAAAAATAAAAATCATAAATTTCATCTAAAAGATAAAATTAAAAACTATAAAAATTTTGATACAAGGGCCAATGAAAAAAATCGAAAGTAAAATAAATAAATTGAAAAACATTATACATTACAAATTACAATTGAAAACAAATAAAAATTTAACAAAAAAAAAGAATTGAATCTAAAAGACCGATAACAACGAGGACTGTAGCTCATTTTTCAAGGTATGAGAGAGAAATAAAAGGGAAAAAAGAAAGGCTAACTAGTGATAAATCGGTTATCACAAGTAAACACGCACCACCCATAAAAAAAGATAAGACGAAAAGGAATCAAATGATACTGCGAAAGAATATTTTACACCATTGGGAAACGTCGCACTCATCGCCCGAAATACATGGCATTTTCCACATACTGCCACATGTACAACAAGTTCTAGTAGTTTTTTCAATTTCAAAAATATTAATTAAATGATGAATGACGTTATTACACTTGGTCAAATCAATAATTAAAAAAATACCCGAGACAAAAAGACCCTATTACTCTTTATTCATGTGCTGAATTTTTTTTATTCCAAGGGCTTGGGTGTAAATTTTTTGTATAAAAAAAAAAAGGCAAAAATACCCCTTCCTAAAAATGTTAGTTTTGTGTATTGTTTTAGAGTGTTTTTTTGGCTATGTAACTATTCACTAATATATGGAAAAACAGATAATGCCTCTAAACAAGTTTATAATGACTTATAAGGTACATGAAAAAGATAAAAATACCCTTGATTTAAAGGCAAAAAAAAAAACTTTTAGAAAGGGTAAAAGAATCATTACAATGTGATGATAAATAGAAAATTATAAGTGGGGTTACAGTGAATTTGCATTCTGGTTTAGTTGTTTTTTTTATGTCTATATAAGCTTGTTCTTGTATCGTGATGGGTACTTCAAAACAGCAATTTCTCTTTCATTTTTCTTTTGGAATACAGGTGAACGTCATTTCAGGAGTGTTTGAGAGTATGATAATGATTATTTTTTAAAGTGTTTTTTGTTTAGAAATATATGAAAATAATATTTTTTATTTTTATTTTTTAAAATATTATTTTTAACATTAACAGCTGAAAATAAAAAAAAATAGTTTTTGAATTTTCAAATATTATGCTGGCTGAGGCCAGGCAAGTGTTGGATCCATCTTAGTGCAACCTGGCAAGACCCAATGCGGAAAGCTCGGCTACAGATTTCGTAGATACAGAAATGGATATGGTCGAGGTTATCTGCCAAGTCAAATTCCAGGCGTTGATTACAATGGCATTTCACTCAACATCATCATTTAAATTTATAATGATACTATCAAGTACAGTGTCTGTATCAGTTGACCTTTTATTTTATAATTACGAATCAATCCTTTGTATGATTCTGAAAATAACATCCCTTTGTCCCCATTCGCTCCTCCCTCCACCATTGAATCTTTAATTATTTATCAAAATATCATTTATTACTTTCTTGCTACATGCATTCTTAAAACTCTCCTCTTCTTAATTAGACAAATTTAGAAACTCATATATATATATATATATATAGAAACATAATTATAATTAATCAAACAATATTAAAAAAAAAACTGAAACAACTTTATTTTTTTTAGTGGTCAAACAAAGGGTTGAGAAGCTCAATTGAGTCACATTTGGATCTTTACAATTAATAAAGTCACACAATATCAACTCATATAAAATTTAATTTAAAAATCAAACCAAACAAGGGTTGAAAAAAGAGGGCTCTAGGTTGACTCGACATGTAGAGCCAAGTTTAATAACATTGCTACAAAACTCTCCAGCAAGGGGCATATTATTGTTATATTTTTCTTAATACATTTGCATCAAAATTATTAAAATATTATTATTTTATTTTAATTTATATTTGCTTTTATAATTATGATAAGATGTTGTCTAAAAAAAATATTATGATTGAAAAAAGTTGGATAAAAAGGGTATGCGTTAATAAGGTAAATGAGTTTTAATTAGATGGATATTTTTTATTTTGATTTTTGCTTTTATAATTATGATAAGATGTTGTCTAAAAAGGGTATGTGTTAATGAGGTAAATGAGTTTTAATTAAAGGGATATCTTTATTATTTTGATTTCAAATCGTCAATTTTTTTGGTGATTTTGATTCTAATTGTTTTTTTATTAAATAAAGAATATAGAAGAAAAAAATTATATTTGTTTGTGAAAAAAAACTTAATAAGAAAGGAGGGATTATGTTAGCATATTATTTTTTTTTATAAATATAGACATAATTAAATGAAAAAAATAAAACTACCCCTCGTAGAAGATCAAATATCTTAATTTGAATCTATTTTTTTTAAATTTTTTTATTAATGTTAATAACTGTTTTTTTTTACATTTATTGATGCATGTAATTATCAATTTATTTTATTAAACACTTGTTTAATTTTCATTTCATAATTAAAATATTTTTTGATATAAAAAAAATACTAACAGCATCTACAAATATTTTTTGTGTTAAAATTTAATTTTTTTTAATTAACGTGGGTGTCCGGGCTAACTTGCGCGCACCTCGACTAATCCCACGGACCTTGAAGTTAACGACCATGTAACCCTCCAATAACCATCATATTAGCAACCACAGGCTTGAACTTGAGACCACAAGGGAGCAAACTCCTTGGTCCCAAACTTTTACCACTAGATCACATTAAATTCTTGATTTGATAGGTGATGGAGTGCGGATAAGTTTACTAATTATCGACAGGTCATGTAAACATTTAGGTAGTGTTTGATGCTGTGATAGCAGCTACTTTTCAAAGTGCTCTCCACTCGGAAATACATGAAAATAATATTTTTTAAAAAATTTATTTTTGTTATCAGCATATCAAAATAATTTAAAAATAATTAAAAAAAAATTAAAATTTTATAAACATAATTTTTATCACAAAAACAAATAGGTCCTTCGTGTTTTTCAGGTGATTCGGGATGGGTGGAAGCTGTGTCCAGCAGCATCCCTGCTTAGAATGAGTTCTGCTATGAAATCCATATAAGTCAGGTTGAATTGGGCTTATAAGGTTAAGTCTATCAATTGAAAGGTCAATATTTCAATGTTAACATCTAATAGCCGAAACTATAGAGTCCAAGACTATCTGGGCCTTTAGAAAACAATGCTGGACCTAGATCGTCCGTTATCTCAAGCCTCCATTCTGAGGAGAAAAAGCGTTCGAAGCTGCTTGGATATCAATCGCGTGTTTCAAAAAACCGGGGCGGCGGCGGCGGCGGCTTGCAAAGTCTGATATCATTGTGCGTTGACAACTCCTTTAAATAACATTGTCTGTGAGACTCAAACCTTAGCACATAATAATCCTCTAGTTTACCCAGGCCAGGGCAGTAATGTGCTGAATCCATAAAACATCCTGAATGGGTCAAACCATACAAAGGTATGTCTGGGACTCCATGGCCCAGGAGCCAAGTAATTCCAAAATAAGTGGCCTTGGGAACTTGGATGATACTTATGCATGCTTTGGTGCATGTTGATCAGCACACATCAATGGTCAGTCGAAACCCTAGCTAGGAACATTGCCTTATGCATAAAAAGCGCTCTCTCAATTTGTCTCTCGAAATAAGAATGATTCATGGAAAACGACCCATCAATCATCAAAAGCATCATCAGCTCCAAAATCGAACATCTCTCACGTTTCTGGTTTATTCCCGTATGCGCCTCTCTCTTTTTGACCGAGTCTTACTACAAAGAGAGACCACAACGTAAAGATTAATACGCACAAACACACTATATAACCAGGTGGTGGTACCCTCCCTCCCTCCCTCACTCTATCTCTCCCGTAGATGAATACAGCATGTCATGAAGTACTTCCTCCCACTCTCCTCGGATCCCTCACTCATCACTTTCAAATGATAATTAAATCCGTCCAAAATAGAAAGGAGAGAAAGGAGGTGATGATTCAATTTTGAATAACTGGAATATGTATAAAATTATCTGTCTATAGATTGTAAGCACTTTCAGATCCCAGACTTCCCTTACTTTCATGCAAAAAGAAAATCACTCATAGTATAAGGTTAAAGAAAGAAAAGAAAGAGACAGAAAGAGAAGGCCATAGACAGTGACCTCGTGGAAAAGAACCATTTGTTAGCTCCCCTTTTCTTAAAGACTGCAAAAGGACTTAAGGTGTGTGGAAACTTTGTCTCCATGCCTTTGTTGTCTTTTGTAGATGCAAAACACTTGAATCCTTCTCTCTTGGTGGGTCTTTTGAGGGGAGAGGGTTCTCTTAGCTTGTCTTGCTTGTTCAAAAAACCCACTTGGTATTCGGTGCAAGGAAAGGGGTGCAATCCCATTAATGTTAACTTTCCTATATAATTTAATTTGTTCTGCTGAAGGATCACTTTAATTAAAAGTTGTACAATGTACATTGATTAGAACTGGAAAGAATTCCATGATGTTCTTTCTTTCATGTGCTGTGCTGCTTTGTTTTGCTGTCGAGATGATGATTGAAGATTCCACGCTTGATTTCTTTTCTTTTAACTCGATCCTCTTCACCACCATGTCAAGGAATTGTTCGGTGATCTAATTGAATTTCTATATTTATACCAAGGGTTAGGCTAAAATACTCTTTACTGTGAAAATATCATGCCCTCAAACTTCTCGGTAGAAAACATTACAGGTAGTATTTAATCCACCCAGAAAAAGAATAAAAAAAGGTAGTGTTTGAATTTTAGCGTGGGCAGAAAAACAAAAAAAGGGATGTGAAGTTCAGGTAATAGTACAGACATCTTTAAACGACATCCTTTTAAGTAAAATTAACATAACAATTCTTACTACTACGCACTTCTTCTCAAGAATTCGTATATATGGAGTTCATATCAAGTTATATGAGGCTTCCCAGCCTAATATTATATTCCGATTAGAAAAGATACTAATATTGTTGGGCTTTCGATGATCAAACTCGTTTTCATCACAGGATCCATACTGCTTTGCTAAGACCACATCTTAGTCTTATAAACTAAAATGCCCTATAATTAGGACATAACTTCCACCGCATGTATAAATATACAGGCACAAATTCAAGAAAATAAAATAAATTATTTATTAAATGCCCCGCAATTAAAACCAAACATTAATATGGCCTGGCTAATTCCATGCATGATATGCTTAGATCCAGTCCAGGCAACAGCTAGCACTATATATGGAGCGATGCATGCCTGAGATTTAACCACTTGGTCCGTGGGATTGATCAGCTCCAGAACGTTGGAAATTAGCACTACCACTTGTCAAAGCAAAAGCACTAGGCCCATTAAGGAAATATGTTTAAATATCTCATAAAGAAAGTGATCGCAGATCTGGAAAAGAATCACCATTATTTGTAGAGGAAAAGAATTGAAGATGAAACCCATATCTTAAGAAAGATATATAAAACTATATGATTAGTGTTCAAAAGTTATTTAGGTATTCATATTTATGGTGGGATTGAAAAGGTTTCCAAAGTAAAAGAAACAATGGGTGTTAAAGATGGGGAAAAGAAAAGAAGGGAGGAATAACTCCATTGGCTCAAAGAAAGCACGAAGGTGGTTTACCTTAATGAGTATGTCTCTTATCCCGTAAGGCTCACGACTCAAGTTTCGGCAACTTTAGGACCCTCTAGTGACGTAAACCCCTTTATTATCCCCCTTGTTGAGACAATGCTCGAGGACCTTGAGACTTCGTGCGTGCGACAAGGCTCCACTCTGGCTAACCATTAGTTTATGGGCATTGGGCCATAGTCTAAGTGACCTTAGAACAGGGAATTAATTTCATGTGTGTTTCAAATCTCACACGCACAAGAATCCTCGTTCAAAAGGTTTCCTAGTTGGTGCAGTTTCTGGATAAGCTTTCTTTGTTCCTTTTCAATAAAAATCTTTATGAGCAAACTCATTAGTTCGGCATAGTTCTCATATTCGAGTGCCGCTATTCGTGTTCTGGTGAAATGACATGTATATCAAACATTTTATCAACTATTTTTATCCTTTCTTGCTAATTTGCTGTGCTTCAATTGGTTCTGTACATTTAAAATTAATACTTCATTATTTCTTTTCTAATTTCTTTTCAGTCTAATTGGTCACTTAGTCATCACTACTTTTTCAATAGTGCTAGACAGCAATAGCATTTCGTTTCCTCTTATACTCTCTCCGCCACAGACATAAACACTCTTCCACCAACCTCTCACCGTTAGTCTCCACTTTTGGAGCACCATCATTGAGAGGTAAATGAGGGGGAAGCTCTCTCTTTTAACTGAGAGGAAGGTTAATCGTAATGAAAATGGAAACCTGTGAAGACCTCTCCTGCTGGACCTGCGCCCTCACCTCTTTTTTGCTGATGATATGATGATGATGATGATGATAAATGGCTTGTGATAATGTAATTAATCTAGCAGTTGTTATATTGATTTCTTGATTGCAAGCTTATCTGTGGACTTGCTGATGTGTTTCTCAACGCTGTTGTTAGCAGCGTGAAACCCACATCCCATAATCATGCTGAAACTGAAGGGATGAATGGAAAGTGCCACGTATATATGTTTCATAACCACATGCAATAATCAAATCAAATCAAGGTTATATTTGGTATGAATTTTATAAATAAATTTAAGTTATTTTTAATTATTTATTAAAAAAAATGTTTGGTTAGAAATAATGTCAATAGTTTGTTACAAAATCGAGTTAAATATTTTATTTAAAGAATTAAAAAATATAACTTCTAACTTATAAATTATAATTTATATTACGTTGTTTTTTCAAGAAAATTAAATCACTTTAAATAATTATTATCAAACACTTAAATCCATTTTTATTTCAAGTTACTTGTAAAATATAACTTTCGAATGATGATGATTCAAAGTTAAATCAAATGAAACGAATTGAACTCTAAATTAGTCTACTTCTTAATTCTATATATGTCACCTTTCCACCCATTATATATTGCTAATTGGCTACAAATTAATGCACCCACCTTTTCCATTTACGTTATAATAACGTATCCTATGTGAAAAAGTTGAATGTGCAAAAAGTTGAATAAATAAAAGTTAGCCTGGTAAAGAAAGGTTAAATTCTAGCCACAAGGATTGAAAAAAGAGAGGAGCTTTAATTGCTTTAAAAGGGACACCCACTTTCTGCAATTTATAATTATTAAACCATATATTTTTTCTAAATCATACACACAAACTAGCTATATCTTCCTGCTTTTGAGGGAAATCAGATTCCATATACTCGCATATCTTTGGTTACATCATTAAAGAATCAATTCAATCTAATAATTTAAATTGTTAAGTGAGGTTTTAAGATATGATTTATATTATTTTTTAATACACTATCTCAAGTGAAATCTTTTTAGACTCAAAACTTGCAAAGACTCACAAACTCACACTATCTTATGCTTAATTTTTATCACATAAATAGAAATGATGAGATTCGAACTCGTGACCACTAGATCATCAAGGCTCTGATATCATATATGTTAAAGAACCAATTTAACCCAATAATTTAAGCTGTTAAGTAAAATTTCAAAATATAATTTATATTATTTTCTAACATACATAACCCAATGTTTTTTGCTGGTTGCGTTAACCAGATACTTAAGTAGTATGATAATCAAAAGAGCATATATAATTGCTAACAAATCTTAGACAAGGATTGTTAAACAAAGGTTTTCTCTATACACGAACGGAGCGATTTGATTTTTTTGAAGCCAATAAAAATATCACTCCATGCTCTGGAAGTGTTTTAAGACCTGAGTTCCTCGTTGATTCCTGATTAATTATAGTGGAATTCTTTGAGAATAATTAGAGTTGAAATTGGTAACAAGTCAATATAACCAATAAATTCATCACTAACGCTGTACAGATTAACAACATTATTAGTTTTTAAGGTAATAGCTCAATCTAATTGTACGTAGTTCTCTAATCTATCCTTGCATCCTTAAATATATGTTAAGTTCTTAGTATATTATTTTGTCAAACTTTTTAGGCCAAATCACCATAATTAGTCATGTGATATTTTAGAAATAAAAAATAATTATATATATATATATCATGTTACTAATTCATGTGGTTTGGCTTAAAAATCTTACCAGAATGATAGATTAAAAGTTTAACATATATTTAAGGATAAAATTGACTCAACTAAAAATATAAAGATTGATTAACATATTATCTCAATAAATAAAGTCATTAATCTTAGTTTTTATTTCACCATGATTAATAAAGCTCCCATATGAATTTATATTAAGAAATTATTACATGAACATAGTCAAATGTTAATATCAATCTTATTACAAAAAAACTAATTATAGTATATGATGAAGTTGAGATTGCGATAATGATTAATTCTGGGCAACCAAGTGTGGTTTTGCCACAACTAAATTAGAATCTACCCTAGATAGATTGCACAGATGACCTAACAAATATATTTATGGATCATTGAGATAAGTTTAGGCTCAAGAGAAGGTTTGGTCGCGCCAAACCAGAATAACAACTCAAAATGACTATAACTTTTTGAAATTGCTATTCTGACTGTTGGATCCTTAGATTTTCAAAATCTCACCCCAAAACTCCAGTTTTGGTAGTTTTTATTATTTTTAGATTTTATGTTTTTTTCTTTTGTAATTTCATATTTTTATTTTGCTTTCTAGTTTAGGTAGAGTTTCTGGTCTACTTAAGGCTTTGTAATTTCATATTTTTATTTTATTTTATTTTCTAGTTAAGACAAGATTTCTTGTCTATTTAAAGCTTTGTAAACCTCCTGGAGAATTATTATTCTAGAGAAAATAACACCCGCGAACTTGAAATTTATATCTGCAATTATTTTTGCTCATTAAAATTCTCGTGTTTTTTCTTTAATTTTTGCTATCTTTAACGTATGCCCGCATCAATATATAATTAATTCACCTATGATAATAAATTAGTATTAAGAGTACAATACACATTACACTAGCCAATCAAGCTGGTTCAACATGAATCTAGTCATAATGCACAAGATATATTCTATAACTTTCTATATTCTTAACAAGAGTAGCGAATGTTGCCACCACGTTAAACACAAACAAAAAACAAAAATATTTGGTAGGAAAGTAAGGAGAAAAAAAAGAAGTCTAAGATGGTGGCTTCTTCCTTTAAGAAATCAAAGAAAAGTGCATAAAGAGATAAATGAAAAGAAGAAGAGAATATTAATATAAATAAGTTGGATTTAGTTCAAAAGAAGAGCGATGAGAGTTTGCAACTCATCAAACCCACTTTTGTCCTCCAAAAGAATGCATCTGTTCCCAAAACCCTTAATCTTTGCTAAAGCAAGAAGCGACAAATTCCCTTCTTATGCTTAGGAGTTTTGATTTAAAGTTGTCAAGATAATGATCTTTTTGTGATTCTAAAGTAGCAATATCTTTAAGGTTAAAAGAAGAGATGCTTATCTATGTTTATTATTATTTATTTATTATTATTATTATTCTTAATCCTTTATTTTTCTACTTTCACTTTAATTCATTTATTTTGAACCCTCATACCGTAACTTTTCTATGCTTTCCAAAGGATGAGAATGTTTGGTTACGAAAATCAAAGAAAGTAAAGTTATTTTCTTTTCTTACAAAACGCATCACAAAGCATGAAAAGTTGTGCTCTTTTGATATTTCTTAGAGAAGATTTTGCTTTTTCCTTCTAAAGCAGAAAAAAGTTGCTTCTCCTTTGCACAACCCTTACGTTATGGATCATACTCTTAACCTTACTTTATGCATTCCTAACGTTCCTTATGGCATTCTATAAACCATAATCAAACTATGGTTTTTTTTTTTTTTTTTTTTTTGAGGTTTCCAACCCTTTTTTTTTTAAATCATAGTTTGATTATGGTTTATAGAATGCCATCAGGAAATTATTATAATTAGACATTTAAGCATGTATAGTCTAATGATTTTAATTTGTTTAATATAAAATACTGGAAGAGAGCTGTCCCTATATATTATGTAACTCTAAACTCAGCAAACCTCTGGATGAAAAAAAAAAAAAAAGTCATAGATTATTGGCTAGAACTTTTTGTTAACGGGTTGGAAAATTTACTTCAACTATATATTATAAATATTAATCGTTCTGCTCAAGTAAAGAGCTCTAGCAGGACATTTCTCTATAAAGTCTTCGCAGCAATAAGGTAGAATATTTTCTTGCTTAGATCACATCAAATGTCGGTATTGAAAAGGAAAGAAAACGGTACAGAAAGAAGAAATTAAGCTTCCATTTAAATAAATATATAGTTTAGAAATTTGAATTTAGGAGAAATCTTAGAGTACTCTAAAAGTTATTACCAACACGGAGAGAGAGAGAGAGAGAAAAATTAGCCTAGGTTAAAATATTTTTATTTTTTATAGGTTTGGATATTATTTATTTTATTTTATTTCATTTTCTTATCGTTCTCTTTTTTCGAAATGAGAATGTAAAACAAGAATTGATAATTAATTTTGCAATGCTCTAGAGCTTTTGCAGAATTTAGCATTTGGGGGTTTAATTGAAGCTTTTACCCAATCAATGGGGAGACTATTGGTAACATTATGTACACGATAAATTCTTTTTTTCAAAGAGATTATATGAAAAAATTCAAAGAAATGATTTAATTAATTATTAGCCAACTTAATCACACTCTACTTCCAGTCGAATCAAAAATTAAATTTTAACTAAAAATACAATAGAATATACAAGTATTGTTAATTTTTTTAATTAAAAAAATTATTTGTGAACTCAGAATTTGATGGTCGTGTTTAATAAAATAAATCGATAATTTTATGCTGCAATAAATATTAAAAAGAGATGACAATAACCAAAGACTAAATCAAAAAGCTGAGAGATAAACACAAATTAAAAGACCTGATCTTGCATCGCAAGGCACCATTCGATTCTTTTATTCAATTATATTTCAATTTTTTTAAGAAAAGTAATAATTTTAATTTTATTGAAATAAATTAATTTAGAAAATTATAAGAGCAAGTTTAAATAGAAAAAAATATTTTATGATTATTTTAACACAAATATATTAAAAAATATAAAAATAATACACAGTTCGCGCATTGATGCAGGAAACATTTTGGCTATGTTATTAAATTTGGTTTGGCCTAGCGAGTCTACATGGAGACCCTTTGACATAGCCCCTTGCTAGACCCGACTTTAAAATTAAATCAGGTTGTAGTTGACATGATGTGACCCGATTGACATGGTGATCAGACCAATTATGACACGGTTTGACTTAAAAAAAATAATTCAAGATGACATCGTTTGAATTTAAACAAAAAATATTAAGAAGATAGTGTTTTGGATCGATATGAGTTAACCCGTCAAATTCACTACCTAAGTCATAAATTTTGTTATGTTTAATAACTTTGTTTTCTAGAATCTATTTTTATTTTATTAAATGATAAAAAAAACATAAGCAAGAAAACAACCAAAAAAAATTTAACAAAAAAAAAATCATAAAAGATTGTATAGAAATAGTGGTTGCTAATATTGTAAGAAATGCTAAAATATTATTTGAAAACAAAGTAAAAATTGAACAACATTTAATAAAATATTATAACAAATATATTTTAAATTAATTTATTGTAATGAATTTCAATTAAAACTGAAGACTTGTCAGGTCGGGCACTTGCCCAACCCTATTTCAAATTAAATTGGTTTAAAATTGATCTGATATGACCCATTCAACATGCATGGCAAGTTCAAACACTGTCCAATCAACCTGGTTAAAATCTTATTTAACTTTAAACAATATTTCAATATGATGTCTTTATATTTGTTTTTTAAATATTGGCATTACAAAATGTTTCGTATTGACCCGGGTTAACCCACCTACCGGATTGTTTTTTATTTAACCTGGATTGATATTGATTTCTTTTTTTTCTTGTTTTTTAACATCACTTTTTTTTTTAAAAAAAAATTTATCATTTAATATTGGGTTTATTAAAAATTGAGCTTCTTTATTTATTTGCTTTCTATGAGGATAATTTATTTTCACAACCCGAATCGTGGATTTGTCATGCTCACTTGAATTGGGTTGGGCTTTTCAATCATTTTGTTTTTGTTTTTGTGTCAACTTTTTTCCTCATTCTTTTTTTTTTGTTGCTTTGGATATGCTTTTTAGATTGATTTTCTTTTTCCAATCTTATTATTCAACATTAGATTGGTCAAGAATTGGACTTTGTGATTTGTTTTGATCCAGTGATCTCAGTCTCATGACCCACATTATGGGTATGAAATGTTAGTTTGAATTGCCTTTGGTCTTTTTTTTTACACTGATTATTTTTCGATTTTATTCTTCAACACTAAGTTAATTTATAAAAGATTCAACTTTTTTTCATTTTGCATATTATGAGGATAGTTCGGCCTCATGATTCATGTTGTGGGTTTGTCATTCCAACTTAAATTGACTTAGGGATTTTACATCATTTTATTTTTATGTCAAATTTAATCCTTATTTTTTTAATTGATTTTTTTTTTTGTTTTGGATTCTTTTTTAAAATTAATTTTTTTTTAATTTCATCCTTTAACTTTGAATTATTGAGACTTAGGTTTCGTAATTTTTTTTCTATGTGGTGATTTTGGTCTCATGACCCAGGTTAAAGGTACAAAATGTTAACCTGGATTGAGATTGGTACATTTACTGTCACTACTTTTTTTATATAAAATAATTAAATTATATCATTTTACTGGACCTAATAGGATCTATGACTCAAGTCACATAATTCTTTTTATGTTTTAAAACACACCAGCAGTGCTTAAACATTATTTTTTAAAGTTAAAAAAAAAATCAATTCAACTTGCGGGCAAGCATGAGCCACCTATCTAACAGCTAATCTATAAGGTGTTTGGATTTTCATCCGTTCTTTTAAGTTCTATACAGATGAACCGCAAGTAATTGGAACATCTAGTGATCTCACTATGTGTTTTCTATGTAGAGAACCATCTTTTCATCCATATACAGTCTTCAATATCCTAGAACTTTTGGTACGAAGAAATGATTCCCAGTTCAAGTGGTAGTCAGAAACTATACTAGGTGGAAGCATCCAATAATCTACTGTCATTTTTAGATTAAGAGTAGTTCGATTAATTCAAGGAACAACAAAGGCACAGGCCCTGGTTCCCCACCCACAAAAGCCTAAGCGGATTTACTAGGAAAGGTGTTATTGTTTGATTCTCTATGATTTGCAAATTAGATTAATGATCATGATGGGATGGCTTAGCATGGTGCTATCTCAAGTGAGAAGCCACTTTCATTGTCCCATTAATCATGAACAATATAATAGATGCAGACAATCATGGTGGGATAATTGGCTGGGTATACCTGAATGTTTTTATATATATGCTCATTAACTATTAGTTAAAGGAAGGGCAATGATCAGTGGCAGCTACGTTTAATTGATAATGTTCTTCCTTTTTCTTACTGGCGCATATAATGATGAAGTTATTGTGCAGTACCAACCCTTCACTTGGTTAACTGAGAACATAATTAACGTAATTTGCTATGGAATCACTTCAATTTTTCAAAGGGGAATGCCTCTAGACTCATGAAATTAATTTCGCTTGGATCTTAGACATCGCACCAAACTAAAATTGAACATATTCATATGAATTGCGATGTGCAATTATGTTTGAATATATAATTAGTTATCTAGCTTCTTGGTGTAAATGAAGCATTTAATTCAAAAATTCAAGCCGTGTGCTTTTGAAAAGGAGGAAAACGACATGTATTGAAATTAATAGGGATATTTTCTGGTCAAGAAGTATGAAAGGAGGATAATGTACATTGTGATTTTACATAATCTCCCTAGGAACTCTACGAGAAGCTAAAAACTTATCAAACAACAATAAATAGAAAATAAAAATAAGAACTGATATTACATGATTGATTTTTTATTTTCTATCCATCAAAACTCTTGAATTTTGAATATAATCCGTCTATCGACGGATTCAAGGAGGCCAATGTCATCAATCGATTGATCTTCCAATATGTTATCATCGTCAACGGAAATATTCAAATCCAGGGATATGCAAGGGGTTGTGTCCTCCATTAATGCAGCACCGGCACCAGCATTGTCTTCTTCTTCATAAGACCCATCTGTTCTCTGCTTGATTGGAGGAGAGCAGGCTCTAGATCTTGAGCTGAAGCTTTCACAGCTCAAAATGATGATAGCATCACTAAGGCCAACTTCTTGACCATTGGAATTGGTTATTCTTCCACTTTCAATAGCTCTTTTGAAACCAATTTGAGAGCAATAATCTGCTTGCTCAACGTCTTCCACTAAGAAAACTCTACGTGGATTGTTTGATGCTGCCTCAGAAAATCTCTCGATATAGCTGCAACTTTGTTCATCTCTTGATCTTTTATTTCTACAATCTTCGGTCGAGTCTGCTCTTGTAGAAGAAAAACTGCTTAAAGAAACTGAAATGAAGCTGTCATTGGAGCCAAAAACTAGCCTGGCCAATTCTTTAGCTATCTTCTCTTTAGCTTCCACATCAACTCCTTGAAAAAACAACCAAGTTTCTTCTTTGGATTCACTGTTTTTCATCTTCCCCTTTCTTCTTATCATGCCAGACCGGCATTGCAAGATAGTGCTTGCTATTTCAGGGATTATATCTCTCTGCCATGGCACTTTTTTCTCCAATGCAATGGATAGGATTTTCAAGTTCTCAGCATTTAGCTCCTTGAACTTGTGGAGATACACCACTTCCATGACATCACTTGATGAAGTTGAGTTTGGAGTAGAATTAGGATTTGATGAAAATGGTAATTGTTTGGTATGATCTTTATGTTCTGGAATGTACATTCTCAAACTTGGTTCATTAATGCTACACTTGTTGAGAGTCCCTGTACCAAGCCAGAAAGGGTGGTCCCTCAATGACTGCTTGGGTTCAACAATGGGCCACTCATTGTGGGTTTGTTGAAAAATAGGGTATTGCTGGTCATATGAAGTAGAAGAAGAAGGTGATACAGAAGAAAATGTGAGGGTTTTCTCAGAAAAGTAGTGTTGTCGGTGGATTGAACTGCAAAATGAGTTCCATTTTCTGCAAAGATCTTTGATTGACATAGAGTTCTGGAAAAGAGAAACCGAGAAATTAGAGAACAGTAATCGCTCAAGACGTAAGCTTCGAGCTTCTGACTACAAGTATACAATTTTGAATTATTGAAGAATAAAATGCGATTAACTAGTTATAATTACCTGATTATCACTATTTTGTAAGTTTTTCTCATTTTTGCATTGTTGAAGCCATGCAGGAAGGCCAGAAGTTGTGGAATCACTGTCACAGGTGCTAGTTGGTAAGCTTCGAGCTTCTGACTCAAACTTGGCTGAACAATCAGCACAGCAAGTGAGCTGTTTATCTTCCCCACCTTCATGTAGAATCCAGCTGCTAGACCCATTTCCAGCTTTGTTTCTTGTGGACTGACATCGTAGATCACTGAAAAATAAAAAAAGAAGGTAAATGAGGATGTTATTAGACTTTGTTGATCATTTATAGAAAAAGGTAAATGATGAAGTTGATGAAGCTATAATTGATATTTTTCACTGCTTTGAAACTCCTTGGATTTTTAAAAGTGCAACTTGCATGGTGCCCATTAATAAAAGCTAAAAGACCACAAAAAAAAAAAAAAAAAAAAGCCTATCTACATCTCCTTCCTTGTTGCCAAAGAAAAAAGTGATGAATTTTTGACATTTTAGCATATTATAAATCACATTAAAACTCTGTATATAGCTTTTCTTTCCCCTAACTTGAATTTTGAGTTTCCAAAAGAGAAGGAAAATGGAGTAGGAACTTCATTTCTTTTCACTGGTCCGACATCTATTTCTTTTTTCTTTTCTAAAAGCAGTTTGAAAAAGAAAACTCATTTACTTAGTTCAGAAGAAATTCAAATAATAGAAAGCAAGAATATAGACCCCGATAATGCATACAATTACATGCAACTTTAGCAACTGTTTACCTGTCACTGATGAGACTCAAGCGCAAGCTGCCTGCAGGAATTGTAAGTGGATGGAGGCCCAAAACAGTACCTCCTGATGGATGGCCTGATTTACACTTCATGTAAGTTTGGAAAGTGGCAATCCCCATAAGCCAAAATCTTCCATTAATATTCTCTCCAATTCCACAAGCTAATTTGCCAAGCTCTATGATCATGTATTCCATTGGACAGAAAAAGCACCTTCCTTGCTCACTTGATGAACTACTAGCCCTATTCTCAATAGCCCATTTGAGATCTCCCAAATTCAAAACAACTCCTTTGCCCATGTAGCTTCTCACATGGATTTTAAGCTCTTCGAGTTTATGTTCTACCTCTACCCTAGAGAAATGGCCAAAAGAAGAAACTGGGATTGTTAAAAACTTCACTTCCCTCAAAGCCTCAGGAACATCTCCCTTTTGAACCTTATCAATGACTCCTTTCACCACAACTTCTATACTGGCCAGAGACTCTCCAACAATAACAAAACTTCTCCTCCTTTTGTTCACTAAATTCTCTATGACACACATCACATCTTCGTTTTTAATTGGATCTAAAACTGTTGCTTTTGCTCCAACTTGACTTGAAGTTGGAGACTGTGAAAGGACCAAACCATTGCTTTCCTTGGACTTGCTACTCACAGAAGGAGCACTTTGTGAACATATTTCTAAAGAAACAGCTTGCTCAACATTGCTTTTCACTTGAGTACTTGAGAAACCAGCTTCTCTCATGACTCTACTAACACTAGGATCGTCTAAAATGGATATTATGAGCTGCTCTAACTCTATTTTCACTGCAAGGAGTGGCTGCTGCTGGTTTTCAATAGAGCCACGCCGTTGGTGAGCCTGAGCGCGCTTAAAAGCTGCTACCAAGGCATTAGAGATTGAAGGGAACTGCTGAGAGTGAGTACCTAATATGGGGCTTGAAGTTGAAGCTGGGAGCCGATTAAGCGCGACGTTGAAGCAAAGCTCTAGGGCTTTGCACTGAAGAGGATGAGAGTGTGACTGAAGGCAAGCTGTTCTAAATAGGCCAGTGGAGGCAGAAAGCATGGTGTTAGCAACATGGAGAGGAGTGACTTGGGCATGGCCTCGCCTTCTAGCAAGGGTTACTGCTTGTTTAATAACACTTGCTGCGTCTGCCGTCAGAGCTTGTTGCACTGTACAACCTCCTGCTCTCATCTTCTATCCCAGGTTCTTGTTATGATCCACAAATAAAATATGAAACCGAAAGAAGTTTAAGAATAGAGTGAGATCAAGAAAGGTTTATTGGCTAGGGATTCTAGTATCACCTGCTTTGTATGATCCGAGCTAATTCTTGAGGAAAAACTCATCAATTAAGAAGGAAAGAGATATATTTGAATGGTTTGTGCAGGTTTAAGAGTTCTTTTTTTCTTTTAGGGTTTGACAGAGAGGGTGTGATCATATATATTTGCATCTATTTCTAGTTTGCAAGTAATTAATTCCTATGGAAGATGTTGGTCGACTAGCTGGAGAGATATAGAGGGGGAGTGTGTGAAATATATGGAAATTGAGGTATGCTTTTCTTGTAGGTGAGGTAAAATTTAGGGTCCAAAGTCGATTTTGTAGTGGAAAGTGGAATGCATGTGCTGACAAGCAGGACAAATGCACCAGTATCAAAGGCAACTCAGCTTTTGCCCTATGTACACCTCTCTCTTTCTTTCTCTAGATCTCTCAAATTTGATAAAGATATGGTTTCGCTAAGTGGGTCTCTCTCTTTTATGCAACCATTAAATAACAAATTAGTTAAGCCATTAACCAAAAATCAACAGCCATATACCACCCGTAGCCAACAAATTAATCTCACCTTTGAGCACATATATTATAGTAACTCATTTAGCCATATGATGAAAGCAACATATCAATAAATGAAAGCCTACATTATAGTACTTAGTGCCCTTTCTGCTATTTAATATAGGAGGGTAAGTTAAAAGACAATCTCAACCCTATCTATCATTTCTTTATTTTCCTTTTCTTTTTCCATGGCAACTGTTAGAGTTACAATATATAAATAACTTAGACAGGGTGCTTGTGCTTTCCCGCGGATCAGATAATAATATTTATTTTCAACAAGAGAAAATTTGTAAATATTGTTAGCATGGTTTTTATATCAATAAAAAATTTAGTTCTGAACTAAAAATATGGTGTGTTTGATAAAAAAAAAAAAAAACTACATGTACTAGCAAATGTTAAAAAAAGCTTTAACGCTATTCAAATATTGCGTCGAGAAGTTAAGAAAAAGATGTATGTTAAAATATTTAATTTTTATGATGCGAGCCACTTTTAAATTTTGTTTTTAACCACGCAACAACAAAGCTTTTCATTTTAAGAAAAGTAATAATATAAACTACAGTGAAAAATAATTTAGCGGTATAATTTCTCCTTTTCTTATTAATATATTTATCTTAAACAATTAAAGTAGGATGTCAGATTCAATGGGAGAACCATTTGCTAGTTCCCAAACAGGGGTTTTGTTCCTTATTGTAATGGGACATACATCGTTTGTAAAGGGTATGCAATATGGTTTCCAAAAACATAATATAACTCAAACCAATCAAGCAACAAGATTTTTATTTTATATAATGCAACAAAATCATAATTTCTTTTTTGTATTTCTAATCTTCTTTTCAAAAATTTATGAAGAACCAAGATCTTTTTTCAGAGTATTGGTTACTACATAAATCATTAACAAAATATCTTTTATTATCATGTGCATATTAAAAAAATATAAGAACACACCACTCATGCATTATCACAGGGGATGTTTTGTAATCCTTTTTCAAAGACATGCAGAGGAAAGAAAAATGAATAAAGTTTAATAAAAAAATCATAAAGAGTTGTAAAGAAAGAGCGCTTGTTGATATAGTCATAAAAATATATTAATAAATTCAAATTAAAAATGAAACAAAGCAAAGGCCTTTACTTTTAAGGCCCATATACTATTTTAAGTTGTTGGCCCAATAACTAAAGCCCATTTGTTAGTCCATTAATTTAGCCCAAAAACCTTAATACACACACATACACATATCAATCAACATGTGTAAATTAATATGTATTTAAAGAACTTTAATATTAGAAAGAAAATATGAAAGATATGTGTAGAGGAAACTAGCATTGCATTTTGGGAAATATATGTTGAGATTGAAGATGAGATAATTATAGTTTAGTCTATAATTTTGTAAAATTATAATTTTACTCCTAAATTCAAGAAAAATTACATTTTAGTCTATATTTGCATCTATTTTGTTTTGGTAGCTCATATATAATTGTGTCTTCTTCTAGTAAAAAAAAAATTCAAACCCCAATTATACATCTTATCATCTCTCAAACTTAGTCTCATAACCAGTGTTGTTTTGCTAATTTTAGGTGTCACCTTGATCAATTTAAAAATCATCTTGTTTAGGATTTGGTATTGTTTTTTCTTATATTGAGAGAATCTTTGGGTTGTGCATCTATTTTCGGTTCTAGTATCCTTGTGATTTTATTGCTACATTTTGGTTTTGACCGAGAGTGTTTTGCTCTTATACTACCATAGCTAGCTTTGTATGTCTTTTTCTTGTCTTTACTTTGTGAATAATTAGATTTGGTTGTTGATAATCCTAGGGCTAAGTTTTTTTTCTAAGACTCCCAAGTTGAGATGGTCCTCATCCTCATTATAATTAGACTGTGGTTTTTAGGGGGGGAAAAAGAGTCATGGTGAGAATTAAGAGTCAGAAGAGAACAGTAAGAGACATGGATCCTTAAAGAAAAATATAGGAATGAAAAACTAATTTTAAAAAGTGAAAGATTAGATCTTTGTGACTATGAGATTTTTGGGTGAGATAGTCTTGAATATTTTAGTGTGGGAAATTAAGAAATTCAGTTTTCAAAACAAGAAACCAAGGTGTCCTAGTTCATAGTTCGGTTCAATTTAACCTCTGATTGTCGTCTAGCTTAGGTATATTTCCTTAGTTTAGATGTTTGTAATAATTCTTTTTGTGATATGTAATTGTTTGTAGGCCTATTGTGATATGAAATTGTTTGTGATCATAAATCTTAAAATATCATTAATATTATGATATGCAATTGTCTATGTATATGAAACTCAAAGATATCACTATAACAGTTAGAAGAGAATGTTGATAAACTTTTGGACTATGGGGTTGGATTCTAAGTTATTCTAAGTTACTATTTTCGTACAGATAGTTTCATTCACTTGTATATGCTTATAAAATTGGAATCTTTGGATTAGATATATGCTAGCTTTGATGGTTACTTGTTATAAAAAATTGCTAAATGATAAAATCTATTGACATTAAAAAAATAGAGGATGGGAAGTATCCTAGAATTTTATACTACTTGTAAAGGTTGTTTTGTGTTTGTTTATCCTTTGTTTGACTTTAACTGTGTGCAATTATGGAGAAGCTTATGGTTTTTTTTTGTTGATATTTCCTATATTATAGATTTGGTAGAGTCCTTTTTCATGTTCTTTAAAGTCAGTATAAACCAACCAAAGTACATCTTCTAAAAGATTTATGTATTTCTCAAGTGTTGTGCTTTACAAATTATTTTCTTTCATTTAAAAAACTATGTTTTGGCCGGGACCCTTTGATAGTTTTTCTCGTATTGGATTTGATGAGTCTTTGGTCATCTATATATTGTTACTACATTAGGCTTTTGTTTAAAAATGGAATTTGCATAAGAACATTACCATTTTCTAGTTTGTTTGCTTTGAGTTTCAATCGTATCAAAGTCACTCATTCATGCATGTTGGACCTTGAAACAAGTTTACAAGGCTTGTCGAGTTTTGGCTCACCCCAAAAAACCAAATAGGTTGACATTCAAAATTTTTCAAAACAATCCATCTTTGATTTTAAAAATCATATCCAAAATATCTTTGCTATCCACTCTTGGTATTTAAGGTAAACAGACTGAATATGGAGCATTGCTTTAGATATTAAGATGAGTAACCTATTTCTTTGATTTTAAAAACAAGTTTTAGAATTGGAAAAAGTCCAATATTCACCAAGAGATTGGAGGTATTGGCCTCTTAAAAAATCTCAAATATTGATGATAATCAGTTGTCCACTTACTATATATGATTATACATATATGAGTTATAGAATCGGTGTATACAACACTCATGAGGGGAAACTAATAAAAATTAGATTATAAGAAGGTGATTTTTAAATAACACATCTTAAAGATAAGTGAACCCCAAAAAGGTTATTCATCAAAACTTAGTCCATAATAGAGTTTCATGTCACTAAATCCTATTTCAAGTGGATGAGCTCATGATGGTCATTGCTTGGAGAGGACTGGAGCATACAATCTTCATTCATTTAGCAAATACTATGAGTGAATCTTAGGTACTATAGGAATAATGAACCTTAACAAAGCATTATTCATACATCCTTCCTGGGATCTAGGTTGGGTCCAATAAATCCAATATAAGTCCATTGATTATTCATTGGTATGACTTAGTAAACTATTAGTCACATGTCATGATCAGGAGTAACCAATTATAGACAAGTCAATTCACTAGTTGTTATCGAAAGATAATAATTGGGATAGGCAAAAATAAACATCTTAGGGTTTAACTCATTACAGTACACTCACTATCATTCATATAAATAGACCATTGGTAGATTAAGCATAATAGACTATTAGAAATGAAAGACAAGAGTAGCAATGCATCTTACCTTAAGTACAATGATTTAGGATGATGATTACTGTCATTTAGCATAACCAGTTCATTACCTTAGAGCTCAAGGTTTAGGTTTAGGTTTTATATTTTAATCTACCACCTAGTCAATTATGTTCCATTTAATTCTATTTGCATGGCCACATATCTTTAAGGCTAAGAAATGGGAAACATTTCCTCTGTTACATGAATCCAATTTTCCTTTCATCCGTGAAAAGCTATTTTTTTCTCAACAATGCTTTTATCATTTAATCTAATAGCCTTTTATGAAATAGGAATATATTTGATAAATATTGATAACTCTTGGATAGAGTATTATAGAAATCCTAGCTATTATAAGCTTAATAATGGAAAATTTCATTGTTATTACTCAAACAAGCATGAAAAGTATACTTGGATATTCATTCATAGGTCAAATTAGATATGCAATTGGTGGAATAATTATTGTAGACTCAAATGATGGATATGCAAACACAATAACTTATATGTTCTTTTGTATCTCTATGAATCTAGAAACTTTTGCTTGTATTGTATTATTTGTTCTACACACCAAACTAACAACATTCAAGATTATACAAGTCTATACATAAAAGATCCTTTTTTTGCCCACTTTTTAGCTTTATATCTTTGATTCCAAGATCTCGGATTGAATTAGCGTTGACCAAAAAAACTTGCTTAAGTTTGAATGAAAGGCAATCAATTTCTAGGTTTTGATTGGATCCCGTTGAAACTTAATCTTTCTTAGCCCTTAGTGCTCATACTACAATTCATTTTAAATTTGCAAAGCGAATTTTGCAATATATTGATAACACTCTCAAGTATAGCCTATCTATTTTTTTTTCATCTTCTTCATTCTTTCTCATAGTTTATTCTAATACTGATTAGGTTGACTACCCAAAAAACACTCATTGATTCACCACTAACTCAGTCATTTATTATGTCGAAACTTTAGTTTCTTAATCCTCTAGCAAGTAACATATTATCTCTCAGTCCAACACTTAGGTTGAATATCATATTGTTTCATCTATTATGGTTTACGTAGTTTATCTTTGGAATCTTTTTTTTTTTTTGTGATCCAGGGGTTGTCACTTTTTCTCCACTAGTATTGTTTTAATTATAGCAATATGAGTATCACTTGTTCCACCTTTAATCCTATTTATCATGCTCATACAAAGCACTTGGATATTGATTTTTATTTTATATTTGAGAAAGCTTCACATGATACTTTCTTCATTCAATACATTACTAATGAGAACTAGGTTGTTGATATCTTACCTAAATATCTTTTTATTGCATGTTCCACTAACCTTCGAGACAAGATTAACATTTCCTATCTATGTTTAACTTAAAGAGGCATGTTAGAGTATTTACTGTATATAATTACATTTTCTTATGTATATTTATTTTTATGGTGGCTAGTTATGTTATGCCATATGGCAATTTACTCTCATGTAATCATAATATAAACTCATTTATGCATTATATAAAGGTTAGTTTATAGATATAGAAAAATCCTTTAAGCAACAACTATTTATGTGTACTGTATGAATTAATGTTGACTAATATAATTGGAAAAATAAATTTGTATTTTCAAATAAATTCAAATTAAATTTCACTAAAAATGGAAGAGATTAATTAAAGCCTAAGAGGGAATTAAGGCTTGCCATGGATTTTGGCAACGATTCTTTTATTGTATTACTTCTTTATTTGTTAAGATTTTCTAGGTTTTGAGGAGTTCTATACAAGTTCAATGCATAATTTGATAAAAATAAGCATAAATTTTTATCCGATTGTTGGATAAAGTTGTGAATTTATCAAAATATTATAAAGGGTTAATTATATAGGGTCAGCTGGCTTTGATAACTATTTTTGTTTTTAGATCCAAATTAGGCTTGGAAAGTACTATTTTAGAATTTTCTTTATTTTTCTTGTTTTTGTAATTGTTTTTCCTATTCAGATTATGACTTTTAATTTAGTTAGGATTTTTACTAATTATGACCTTTTTTTTTCTTGCATTTAAACAACCTTGTAGGGTTTTTTTTTTAAAGAGAATTTATGCAAAAAAAAAAAAAGATTTTTATAAACACATTAGAGTTTTCCTATAATTTTCTCTACAATCAAGTGCTATAACTTTAGACTAGAGAATCCTAGTTTATTTTCTACATTTTAGGAACGTGAGATTTTAAGGATTAAAGAACATTATTCAAGCTATACGCTATGTCATGTTACCATAATAGAATATTAGGGTTATAAAGACTAATCAGTTCATTAGTTGTTATACTCTTACTAGACTTTATTTTCAGTTTTTAAATACTTGTTATTATCGGTGATTAGATATATCAGTTACATCTCTTTGATTTCATATTTTATAGTACTTTAAGACTTGATTAATAAGCCACTCATTAAAAAAGAAATTAAAAAGGGTGGGCATTTTGGAATTGCACCTCAATTTCACTTGAAAATTTGGCTTCGAAAATTGGTGGCTAAAGAGGGAATGTGACATCTTTTTCACCATGCTTCAAAGACGAAGACCTGAAAAGAGAGTGGGGGACTGTGTGTCTAAAGGAATCGGGAAGTGTGGACGATTTTCTTCCGGACTCGAAGACAAGGAATAAAGTGTATCCATTAGTTGAATATATTTAATTATGGCACATTTGCAATTATATTCACAAAACTTGAAGCTTTTAATGATATATATATATATATATTGCATGGGGATTGTTAGAACTCACAGAAACATTCCCTCGTTTTATCTTCTCTCTCTCTCTCTCCATTATTTCATAAAGTTGGAGCTTTATGATTCCCACCTTTGATTCAAAAATGAACAAATTAAATCATCAATGGAAAAAACTTGTGATCTCATCCGGGTGCAAGGGCAATGTTTGATGAGTTTGGTTAGATTTCTTTTACATCTCTTCATTTCGTCTTTAGCCTGATGGTGGAGCCGAGGGGAGCTAGACGGGCGATCGGCCGCCCCTCCTTAAAAAAATGTTCCATTTTGAAGATATATGTCGTCCGCATAATAGTGTGTGTGTGTGTGTCTATATATATATATGAATGATCATGAGTACTTGTCCTAAAAAAACAAAAAACTTGTGCATGGTACAACTTATGGTGAAGGAAGAAAACAAGCTAATAATTCAATTTTTTTTTTATTTCAATATTCACACCAAATAATTTTTATTTATCTCTCATCAACTATTACTAATAATTTGATTTTTTTCCTCTTTATTTTTATTTATAATTTACCTTCAATTTTATTAATATACCAAATATCATTGAAAAACGAATTTTTACCTTCTTATAATCATTCACTCTCTCTTCTTTAATCTAGTATCAAACACCACCTTACAGTACTGAATTTAATCTTCTAATTGTCCATTCCCTTTTGACGATATATATTTCCTTTAAATCTAATATGAATTCGACTTGAAGGACCACCCTCTCGTATCCTATATAGTGGTTTTTTTTTTTTTTTTTTTTTTTGCAATGGAGTGTTCTTGTTAAAGTCTGGTTACAGTGAAGAGCACTTACGATGTTATTTTATGGTATTTTATGGAATATTTGACGTGCAAGAAATTCACAAATTAATTTTTGAAATATCATGTCGGTTTGGACTATAATATTTAAACTTATTTTATGGTTTGTCTAATTAGTTGAATGTTATGGATGCAAATTTTTTATATACCAAAAATGATCTATTTAAAAGCTAGAATAATATTTTGGAGTGTACAAATAATTGATGATACAAAAAAATTCAACTTCGGTTCTTTGGTGTATATATTTTGCATACTTTATCTATTCGAAACAATGCTTTTACATGTAACTTTAATCATTTTTTCGAACTTGTATATCATTGTCATTGTCTTAATGCTAGACAGGTCTTTGCAATAAAAACACCTCGACTATTAAAAAAAAATAAGATAGCCCTAGCTAGCTAGCTAGCTAACTTACTATATATTATATGATTATATAACAATATATCGCGCACTACGAGATTCACTTCATGCATGTTGTATATGAATTCGGTATTATAGAGTCAATTAACAAATTCAGAATAATTTATATAGCTAAAAAGAATATCTCAGAGCCTCATGTTCAGACATAACCAATAACAAATAATAGGTGTTTGATTAAGATTTATAATGGTTATCAAGAACAAAGTGCAAATTTTATAATCTTAGAATAAAGGCATTAATGTGTACATGAACTTAGGTTAATTTTCCTGCTCTGTTGGTGATTAGCGTAGCTTGTGCGCGCGCGGGTGAGCTAGGTTTGTATGGTCTTACTCCTAGCTAGCGTGCCTTGGCATAGAAAGGAGAGCTACACTACTACTCCCACCATATCTACAACATGCATTTCGAACATAAATTAACAAATCAAAACATATTTGTTTACACGGCAAACGAGAGATCTCCCTTTCATTCCTCAATCATCTTCGACTTTTACCTGTTTCATTTCATAGAAATTCCCTCGGAAAATTAGTGTTTGGTACTGGTAATACCTTCAGTCTATATAGTCTCCTTGCAAGAAAAGTAGGTCAAAAAAGAAAATGTTTGAGAAATCCAGAAGGAGAAAGAGAGGGTGATCTAACTTATAACAATCATATAATAAAAGGTAATGCTGATGCAAACTAGTACTGCATCTTTATAAGGTCATTTCCATGAAGAACTACAGTCTAGCCAGCAAGTTCCAAACCATCACAGAAGAGCGTTATGTTTCGTTTATAGGGCCAGGAACTGGCAAGAAGGAAATACCATTCACTTGACAGGACAAGACATGACACGAGTAATAAATAACAAGAGTTTGTCATCGTTGGGAATGTTTCAAATTCCACTGCCTTTGTAAATGCGACACGGTTCCTTGTAGATATTCTGATATTTTGTTGTTTCTTACCCTTTTTGTCAACAAATATATTAGAAGCTATTATGTCCATACTTGGGTCAGGAATACTAGGGGGTACCATCACATATCCTAGCAAGCAAAGCTTTTTTTAGATTCTACCACCAATTTATGTATAGGTATTTCCAACTAAACCATGAAAAGAAATTTTTTATTATTGTTGTCGTTTGAACGACAAGAACAGGATTTAAACTGAAAACCTTCGAACCAATCATCCATTAAAGAGAAGCTCTAACATGCATAAAAATGAAATCTCTGTGTGGAATATGATGAAGCACAGCCAGTTTCTTTTTGAATATAGCTGTATAAGAACCTCAAATAGTCCATGCTTAATATATAACAAATAGCCTAAACTTCTGACTGTTTATTCTTTCTCAGTGAGTCTCACGGTCACCAGTCAAAAAGCTTCTCTCTTTGTTGGCCTAAAAAGACATACAAAGCGCACCAAATAATTTGAACAACAAAGCATACGGCAATACTATAAAAGGAGAGTTTGAATGAAAGAAAGGAATATATATAGTTGCTTAGAACACACCCTAGCTAGCTTATAACTCTTTCTATCCCTCGCCAATAACAGTTAACTTTGTTTTAAATAAAGGATGATAAGTGTAACGAAAGCCATTCAGAACTGTTTACTTCTTGCTAAATCTATATACGTTTTGGGCAAACCAAAAGAAGTTTGTCAAAGTGAAAGTTAGGGCGATATCTTTTCTCTTCTTTCACCATCGAAACCTTTAATTCTTGAGGGAACACATTGCATTAGAGACCCTTATACTTGCTTCTTTTCTCTTTTGCTTAAAGTAAAGCACTCTCTCATAAAGCATATATTAATAAAAGTAAAATATGGCATTATCTACTCAAAAGGGTCGCTCATTTTATGCTTTTAAGCTTCAAATAAGCATCTTTGGAGTAATACGTGGCCATGTGGATGAAAGCAATATCCAAGGCAGGGAACAGAACTCCGAGAGAGAGATGGAGAACATAGTTATTAGTTTTTTTTTCTTTCTTTCTACTGGGCGGCCAGACTTTAAAGGTTCATGGAGAAAAAGTTGCTCTAATTTTGACATGACAGCCTTGTTAATGTAAAGGTGATGGAATTACGTACCGCACACTCCTTTTCCTAAAAGTTTGCATTATCTTATGTTTATATTACGTAGTCTTACTTTATGCTTAGCATCTGCCATATATATTTATATATATCAACAACTAGCTAATGATGTTTCATTAACTTGGAAAGCCCGGCATGATGAAGATTTAGTTTCGTAGTTTAGCCTAAATCCAATGCACTAGATTGAAGCCAATGGTGTAGGTTTTCTTGCTATATATTAATCAATGGTTTGCTCTCGATATGTAGTTTCGCCCAAGCTTCTGTACTTTTTATATCATAATCTCGAGCAAATGAGGGGAAGCTTTGATTCATTACCGGTCATGTAGAGGATGGCTAGCTAGGGAGATCCTAACTGTAATTTGCGTTACACAATATTAATGCTATTTTTATGGAAGACGGGGATTTTATTAATCACCTGACGGCTGGGTTTGAATTTTATCAATAATAAAGCTAGCTATTTATAGCATTTGAATCATAATCGGCCCTGAAACTTATTACCTTGGTTGAGTTTAATGGACTATGTTTCACAATTCTATGGAAGAGTTACTTGGTAGGAGCTTCTAGCTGGGTTTGAAAGTGCCGTCCAAATAATTAAAAGATGGTATTAATTCTTTGCAATCCGCAGCCACATCATAGTATTTCACATCCCAGCTCCAATATTACACTTACAATATGCTCCCTCTCTCATCTTCTAATGCATTTCAACATCCTACCCTTTGATCACAAGCACGCAAATGCCAAAATTTCTTGAGATTGAAACTACTTCCTACCTCATGAGGTTCTTAGACATTATTTGGTAAATTATATACCGAGGAATAACCCCGTGACATGGATACAGTCTACTGTCCACTTCTAGTAATGTCACCAAACCAATTCTACGCATATACATGTATACTTGAGATAAATGCACAGGAAGGGGTCAGGAGTACTGGCAAACTGGGCCCAGTACCGTGCTAAACTATTTGACTTCTTGGAAATACCTGTCAAACTAAAATCCAAATGATCCCGATAAATTTTGCAATGGTTAATTGTCAACAAGCACAGTTCACGCATGATCACA
>Ga0307518_10000394_pt1:0-32500 | contig 33551 bp, 20 predicted proteins | sample 25_EM_MG_FD_203889 | JGI IMG/M metagenome (GOLD analysis project Ga0307518, IMG submission 203889) | Populus trichocarpa ectomycorrhiza microbial communities from riparian zone in the Pacific Northwest, United States - 25_EM | ecosystem: Host-associated > Plants > Roots > Unclassified... | reverse complement strand
GCTTAGCTCTTCGCACGGCTGAAAGAACCCAGACCTTTTACATCTGTTGGCAAATTGATTTTTTCATTTTAAAAATATTATAAAACAAATTAAAAAATTTTATTTTTTTCTTTACTTAAAATAATATTTTATTTTCAGATATTTTGATATGCTGATGTTAATAATAATTTTTAAAAAATAAAAAAATATATTATTTTGATATTTTTCTAAATGAAAAATATTTTATAAAACAACAGCAATCATACTTTTAAACATGCCAAATCTTTTTTTTTTCTTTTTCTTTGATTTCTTTTTTACACTCTAAAAACAATTTACTGATTCACTAGTTTTTTTTTTTTATTTTTGACATGTTTCTTAAGCATTATTATTAAAAAAATTTATTTGAATTTTAATATTTTTTAATTATTATATATTTGATCTAAAAATAATAATATTAATAATAAATTGTTTAAGCAGTTTCGATTGAAATCAATTATTTATAATTAAAATGTTTAGATACATTTAGAGCATGATTTTTATTACATTTATATTTTTAAAACTTCCAATAGTACTAAACATAAACAAGCTGTTTTATTAATTTTTTAAAAAAACTTGCTTTAATAACCATAATTTCTTTTTAAAAAATAGAAACAATATTAGATAGGGTGGGAGGCTGCCCTTCTCCTGAAGAAATCTAAGGTCTTCTCTTTACTATCAATGGTAAACAGGGCCCACGGTCGCTGCTGAATCTTCTGGTGTGAATATCGACAATTTTAGTATATTAATATTAATATTAAATTTAATCTTAAATTAGTATTAAAAATTCCATTTACGAACAAGTTACTAGCTAGTTTCTTTTTATCTTTCTCTCAAGCATAAAGAGTAACTTGGCCATAATTTTATTACATGAAGACTAAGAGATAATTTTCTTACATTCCTTCCTTTTCTTAAAATTCAAATCTATATTTTCTATACCATATATTTAAGTTTGAGTTAAATAATAAATTAGTTTATTTTCTATATTATATTTTTTAATCTCAATTAAAAAAATTCAAATTTTGATATAATCAAGCTTAATTATTTTGATATATTGGTGTCAATAACTATGGTTTGTATTTAAAAAAAATAAAATGATATTATTTTAAAATTAGATGGTATTCTAAATTTATAGGATTTAATGACTATGGATATAATATACAAAATCTAACTAAAAATGTATTAAAAAATACTTTGAAAACATGCTGTCATCATGCAAGTTTGTCTAATTAAATGATAATTAATGATGGCATAATGAAATTCCTGACTCCATGTGAAGTTCAATGAATAAATTTGGACTTGACTAAGTATCTTTATTGAATGAATAGATTGAGATGTCCAATTACGTAGCAATAACGTCAACCATACATTACCACTCGTGTGTGCTTTACGCGTTTAGATTTTCGAAAATAAGACTAAGCGAACTTCACGTTCCAAACACGCGCCTATATCGAGAGTACAGTTTTATGTCCCTCCTGGTTCCCAATGATAAAGGCAGGTTTTTAACTAAAGAGAACAAAATGCATTAAATGAGGCCTCTGCTTTTTCTTCACTCTCTCTCTCTCGACCTCGTTAACTACAACCACCAACTAGTAGTAAGGAAAAGTCCATTCTATCCTCGTTTATTTAACATTATTAACTAGCAAGGTTTTAATCCAAGTTTATTAGGCGAGCCTCGTTTGATATAACGATGGAGTGGATATTTCAAATTGCCGCAGAAGTTAATTTAAAATTGTATTTTTATGAAAAATATATTAAAATAATATTTTTATTTTTAATATTAATATATTAAAATGATCGATAAATATTAAAAAAATATTAATTCAAATTTTTTAAAAAAAATCAAAAATTTTAAAAATATAATTAAACTACACTCTCAAACAACTTTAAAATCATGGCTTTTAAAAAAAATAACAATAAAAAAAAAATAAAAAAACTTAGTGAAGAATACTAGCCTACTAGAGATATTGGTCTTGAGTTTGGCGGATCAATAAAAAAATTATCATTTTAAAATTTATTTTAAATAAAAATAAAATAGTTTAAAAAAATAACATGTTATATTTCTAGCACATTAGATTTGACTAGATTAATTCTCACCCGATATGATATAAAACCTAACCCGAGCTAGCCCGAACCATATATTAATTTATGGTTATTATAAAATGGAATTTTAGTATGCTATCATGTATTAATTTGTTATATAATTTAATAAAATATTTTGCAGATATTATAGTTAAAATAGAAATTATATAAGGATGATAAATGAATATGGTATGAATGTAATACAAGTTACCACAATCATTTTTTATAAATATTTATTTTAAATTTTTGTGAATTTTCTTATCATTAATTGATGTAAATATGAATGTTAATAAATTAATTATGATATATAATTTATACATGATTAACTTCTTGATATTGAAGTTCTACCCATAATTATATATAACACTCACCACAATTCACTTTGTCATAATTAGAGATAAATTTGTTATTTAAAACTCATGTCATATATTTAATATTCTTGATTGTTAGCATAACTTTATGTATATTTAAATATCTAATTAATTTTGATTGATAGATAAATAAATGTAAAAATATTTCTTATCATAAAACATATAGTAATGTATTTTTTTCATGAGAAATTAGATATTATAGTAATTAATAATCCATTTGCGTGGTAGTATTGTAATTTGGTCATAAAAGGAGTGATTTATAGGAAATTTCAAATTAAATGCACATATAGCAATAATTACCAATTTTTTAATTGGCTTCATTGATTTCAGCTTCTCACTATTTATTACTTCCATCTTGCATCGTTACTCCATGTATCTCTTATCTTTTCCCTCGTTGAATTTGCTCCTTATAAATTTCGTTCTCTCTCCCCTCTCGACAAAAGGGTTAGAGAAAAAGGTTAGAGATGGCAGCAGATGTCAGCTCAATCGTGAACAGTACTAGAAATTCAGAGATTTTGATCACAAAAGACTTGCTTGGAGGGTTTTCAAAGGTTGCTAACAAAGATTTGGATCTGGACTTACAAGTCACAAAAACTTGGGATGCGCCTCATGATTTTAAGGTATGTTTTTATTTCCTTTCTTTTTAATTATATCCAAGAAATTCAGATGTCTGGTTTGTTTCTTTGGTATTGATGACCAGTTTTTGCACAGAATTTAGGCTGTTGACAATAATTTTTTTAAAAAAAAAACCGTGTAGAAGAACTGAATATTCTTGTTTTGTCAGTGGTCAGAGATTTTTTTTATTTTTTTTTTGAGAAATCATTAAGCTATTTTGTTGAAGTAAAAACAAATTGTTGATGAGTTGGGGTTTTCATGCAGTCTTCAGGGAAGGTATACTCACAGAGATGTAATTCTGTAAGCTCACCATTACCATCCCCTAACAGCATGAAGCACCACAAACTGAGAACAGCCCAAGAATCAGAGGTTCAAGATTCTAAGTTTCCACCATTAAAGTTCTTGGAAGAAAGTTGCCTGGAATTGAAACTTGTACCGTCGAGTCACTGTCAAAGTGTGTGCACGCTTGACAAGGTAAAATCTGCTTTGCAAAGAGCAGAGAAAGAGACCATGACTAAGAAGAGATCTCCTCCACCACCAAACCCACAAACCAGTGACATCAAAGAAGACAGAAATGGCACTGCATCCTCTTCAACAGGAGTGTTCGCTGCTGCTTGTCCTGGTTGCTTGCTCTATGTGATAACTTTGAAAACAAATCCCAAGTGCCCTAGTTGCAACTCTATCGTCCCATCTCCATCGGCTACAAAGAAGCCCAGAATTGACCTCAATGCTTCACTTTGATCTTGTAACCATGGGGATCAAGATTCCCAGGAGGAGAACTAGTCTAGTGCTAGGTGCTAAATACTTCCAAATTATTATTTGTGGATGAAAAAAATAGGTTATTCTGTTTATATGTTGTAGGCCAGCCTAGGATTAGGTGAAATTAACCACCGATAATTGTCTTGGTGTTGAAATTCTTACAAGAAGTTAAATAGATTTAAAGCCATATCCTATGCCTTGTGGATCAACCAATATAATTAATGTGATGAGCCATCTACCACTAGCTCTTGGCCTTGAGAATCTGTGATTGTTCTTTCGGAAAGGTTTCGAGGCTATGAAAAAGAAAATCATTCATTGAATGGCTTTCATAATGCTTTAAAAGAAATTATCAAAGAGCTTCATGTGAGTTCCACGCTTCTTTTGCATGGGATTGCGAGCTAAGCCGGGAAAAAACGAGGGACTTCACCGTCCCGAGTAGCCATTAATTTCCTCCTGCCATGTTCGATGATACCATCAATAAATTATTTCATTTTTTTCCATTTTCAACGGCACAATTAATAAATCCATTTTGGATGGTTCTACCAGTTCCTGAGGCGCTGTGGCAACTAAACGCAGGGCACATTTATTTATTCGTGTAAGCCAGCCAAGTTGTCTCCCCAGCTACGGCCTTTTATAGATTCATCTTGGATTGGCTATATGATCAATTGCGTGTTTCACTCAATGACATTTGTCTAATGTACTCGAGAAATAGAGCCCTGGATTTTTTTTGTTTTTTGTTTTTGTTTTTTGGTACGGTTTGCAGTAAAAACTATTTTATCAGAGTAATCTGACAAAAAATTCACACTGCAAATAATAATAATAATTGGAGGTGAAGAGCAATGATTTCTTTTGCACATGTTCATATAACAGCTAGGACCCGATGATGAGAGCATGATCCAAAAAAAATTGCTGTTTCACTTGAATTATATGCTTAAAAGAATGATTAATATGAATTGAAGGGATTTAAGGGATAATGTTGATCTCTGCAATTTGATCGAAGATAGACTCTATTGGTAGGGATGAATTTAAGGGATGGTCAAGGTTCCGAAGTTTGAGAATTTTCTATGCACTTTAAAAAACTTCATAGAACATTCATCTCTATTAGTTATAATTAAAAAACAAATATGTTAAAATTAATGTTATTAAACATGATTTGATTCAAGGGTGAATCAAGACTTGACCTAGAAGATCTTAGAAAAATAAAATGAGGATTGAAATTAATTTTTTTTTTTAAAATAAAAATTATTTTTATTGATTTAAATTAACCTATTTAACTTGTGACATGAGGTTTGAGTTGAATTTAATTAATTTTGTTTAAGGTTTTATTTTTTAAATCACTTGGAATTTAAAGAGAAGGATACTTGATTATCCTCGTTAATTGTCAAGCTAACCTCATTAGGTTGAAGGTCAATTACTTCTAATTAAGCCAGGGAAAATCACCTACCAAGCAAAAGCATGAAAAAAAATGCACCTCTCGCGAATGTCCACTCGTATAATAGAGATGGTCCGACGCTGACGTCAGTACATCATTTAATGAGCCACGTCAAGATCAAGCAATTAAAGGGAGAAAATCTCAACTCAACCTTGGACGATAACCATGCCAGCGTCTCTTCATGACACGTGTCTCTGTATAATTGATCCGGCATTTAATGGTTCTTCCACTCATGCGCCACACGTCAAATGTTTCGGTGGCTGCCATTAATGAGGCTGTCGTTCTAAGCGAGTCAAGGACGAAACTAATTAATGAGTTGATTTTTTTGAAGTGAGAGAAGGCGTAGACAATCAAGGCAATGCATTAATTGAGCTGCACGTCGTTTTGTAAGTTGTAACTTGACAGGGCTGGCTGTTTTTTGTGCAGTGCCACGACAAAAAAAAATGAAATTGGGATTGTACAGTGCAATTAAATCAATTAATTAGACAAGTGAAAGAAAAAGAAAATAAATCTTGCATGGGTCACTACTTGACTTGACAGTCCTTTCGGTTTTTGTTTTTTATATAATTAGGTCCTCTAGTTTTTAGTTTTTATGTTGGGCTCTGAAATTTTATTTTTTCATGATTATTTGAAGGAAAAAAAAAATCATTCAAAAAGAAAAATCAAACATGGAGATTTTGGTGGGCCATATCTTGGCCACAATAAAATCCATCTAGGTGGTGACCCAGTAATAAAAGCTTCGGACCAAAAGGTTTGCTCCCTCGATGGTCTCAGGTTCGAGCCCTGTGATTGCTCATATGATAGCCACTGGAGGCTTACATGGTCGTTAACTTCAAGGCCCGTGGGATTAGTCGAGGTGCACGCAAACTGGCACGAACACCTACGTTAAACTAAAAAAATAAAATCCATAATGAATATTTTTTGGACTTGTTTATTTTTGTGTTTTAAAAATATTTCTGAAAAAATTTAAAATTTTTTAATTTTTTTTGCTTTAAATTAATATTTTTTAATGTTTTTAGATTATTTTGATGCGCTGATGTCAAAAATAATTTTTAAAAAATAAAAAATATATTATTTTGATATATTTCCGAGTAAAATACACTTTGAAAAATAACTACAACCACATTTTCAAACACGTCTTAACCAGTGTACTTTAAGTTTTTAATTATATAAAAAAAATAGATCAAGACTTCTAATTTTTTTTATTTTATTTAATTTTTTGTTTTTAGAACGATTAGAGATTGTTCATCACTAATCTGCATTCATTGACACTCGTAAAATGATATGTTTTACAATTATTTTATAATATCTTTTTACATGATTTATATGAATAGATTTGAGATAAATCTAGCTAATTTAATAATTTATCTTGTTTAGAGGATAAATCCCTAAAAGCTACCTTTGTTTTTCTCTATCGGGGTGTTAAGATAAATAATAATTCTAGGTAAAAAAAATATTATGTTTACTAAGATAGATAAGAAATATGTTAATAGAAAAATTATCTTGATGAAAAAAAATTCAAAACAATTATATTTTTATATTTAATAATAATAATCCTTCGAGGACAAATATTTTGTTTTTACATGTAAGATTTTTTTGGTACCCACATCATCATATCACGGGCATACAATCTAGTTTGCTATCTATGCATTGTTCATTGATTTGCATGAAATTAAATTACGTAAATTAAAACGGTATTTTATAAATATAAATGTGTAGTTGTTTCTTAATATAATAATTATTTTTGTATTTCCAATGAGTTCAGTTCTACTATGAGTTCTTGATCTCGGCTCCAGTTTTGGGTTCCAATGCAGGCTTAGCTAATACTGTTGGACATGAGCATGTTCTTACAGCAATTGGTCCAGATTTATTGGACTCGCTGTTGCAGTGTGCTAACGACTGTATACGCGGGCTTCAATACATTTGATTCGGCTTATAACACAGCCCAGATAGAGTTTTTTTTTTTTTTTCCTTCATTGTAATCTCGAGTGAATTCATGAAAAACTGTGATTTATACATTATTCTTTGTAATTCGTTATCCAGATCCAATAATTTAATGATGAAAAATTCAAGCTTTAGCAGCATCTTATTGCTAGTTTATTAATAATTAATGTATTGACAAATTTTATATATAACTTATTAGTTTAAAGAGGCTCATAAATAGAAAGGTCAAAGGTAGGGTAATCACCTAGCATGTATAAGCTTAACAGAATAACAAACTCACACGATGTCAGTCTAGCTCTATTTTCAAATCCAACACCCTTGAGCTCATCTATGCCATAAGCCCAAACACTAGCGGACCTGGTAAAATGTCAGACCCAACCTCCTTGAGCTTGGTTGCTCGCTGAGCTCAAGCATTTGTGGGTCAGTAAGAAACCAAACTCAACCCCATTAGGTTGGGCTCCACGATGAGCCTAAAGCACTTGTGGGTCTGGCAAGATACCACATCTAACCCCCTTAAGCTCGCCCACCTTTGATTCTAGCAAGTTGTCGGACCCAACCCTCTTAGGTTTGGTTTCACGCTAAGCTTAAGTACATGTGAGTTTAACAAGTTGTCAGCTTCACCCCTATTTACATTACACACTGATCTCGAGTATCTATGGGTCTAGTAAATTATCAAACGTAAAATTCTCAGGCTCAGCAGCATATTAAGCTCAAGTGCAAATAAGTCCAACAAGACGCCAGACCCAAATCCCCTGGGTTCACATAAGGCCCTAGTGTATATGGGTTTAACAAAATACCAAATCTTAGGATAATCATTCATCTACATCCCTAGGTGTATAAAAATCCTTTAAGAGCCAACTATATTTCAATCGATATTAATGCTATGATAGAGTTATTCCTATCAACATTAAATGTTATGTACGGAATAAGATATAAAAGTCTTTTATAACTCAATTGTTTGTTCATCAGCACTAATAATGTATAAGGGTAATTCCCATCAATATTAATATTATGCAAGAAGACATTTTCATCAGCATTAATGTTGATGTAGCTCACTTTTTCTTTACTCATATATTAAAGAGGAAAAGATTTTTAGGACAATAAGGCTCAAAGTACAAAAGTTATAAATACCCGTCAAACCATCGAGGTAAAGGGATTTATGATTTTTATTCTTCTATCATACATTCTAAAAGCATTTTTTACACAAAATCTAGGAGCAAATGTCCTTGTTCTTCGAGTTTAAAGCTCTTATCTTTATTTATTTCAATCATTTACTATAAAGTCATCGACTTAATCGCTATAGGGTCCCTAAACCCTATAAAAAAATACTGTTTTGCAGAAACTGTGACTTCTACCACCAATCATTTGTTCTCCCTGTCTTTATGAATGAAATATTGACGTGGACGTGTGATCATCTATTTTTCAAATATTCAAACTCTATCCCCGAGCATATTGGATTTTGGGAGATCGTCAATAATTAAAAAAGACTATGATACCAACTCCAATTCACCTAGTGAGATTTGATGTTACATAAAATAAAAATAAAAAATCTTAGTTGTTTGGGTTGGGACTGAATGGCCTCACTCATATCAAATTACACTCGTTATAAGTTGTCTAGTATCTTTACGCATGCACACATATCGATGTATTTTTTGAGTTTCAATCAAAATAGCACCGCGCACGATCCGTTGCGTGTTATATATTTTCTTTGTAGAGCATCAACCTCTTCACAAATAATATAGTGAAGCACCGCAATCAATGACAATCATAAACATTCTCCACCAATGACACAACAACCAACAAATTAACCTTTTTTTTTAATATTCTCCATCATTGGATCACTCTCCACGAGGTAAATTAATGTAATCAAGGTATATAAATACCTTGGGTTACCTTGTAAACATTCAAGCCATTGAAAAATATTCAAGAACTACACACAAGTTCATTTAATCACACATTTTCCATGATATTTATTTTATTTTTCTTTCTTGTTCATTAATTCTCTTTCTATATTTATTTACTTAAACATTAAAGCATCCTTTATTTTAATAGGATACTTATTTTTGTTGTAACAATCAAATCCAAAGATGAAACATGTATTAAGCCCATTTATGTTCAACGCAGTCATGAAAAACCCAATTCAATTATAAAGTTTTCACAACTTCATAAAGATCCAATCCTTTTTTTTTATATACAGTTAAAGACAGTTTATTGATATGAAATTATGGAATTTATGAACTTTAGACAAGTAAAAGCTAGGTAGCATTTTGGTACAGTTCCTATTAAATAAAAATCAAGGAAGCTTTGACAGCGACCTATTCCTTAATATACATGGACAAGTGAATTTCTTCATCTCATTTGATCATGGTTGCCTTTGATAATTCTACGTGGTTGTTCTGCCTTCATACAAGGTTTGATTGTGGGATTAATTCCTTCATAAAAAAATGGTGATATTATCAAAAGATGTCAAGGGACCATTAAATTCATCTCCAATATATAATATGATATCAATAATAGAGATTCGATCATATTTGCCTATAACCTATGCTATTGCCATGATATAAATTTGAAATAATGTGAGCACATGACAAGAAATGATGTTTCAGGTAACATGAAATATGGTAAGAAAAAAATTGGTTTCTTTTTTCAAATTTTGTAGGCGGAGAGTGTCTTTGGTGAGCAACAAACACTCAACAGTCGGATAGTAAATCCAAACATTAGAAATTATTTTTTATGATTTTTTTGTTTGAAAATATATAAAAATAATATTTTTTTTTGTTTTTGATATCAGCACATTAAAATAATAAAAAACATCAATTTAAAATAAAAAAAAATAAAAAATCTTCGTAAAGTAATCCAACCGTACAAACAAACACACTCTAAACAAATATTTTGTAAGCCTGTCCATTGAACAACGAGAACTCCTACGCAATCGCAATAAAATTTATAGTTATTAAAAAGACTCAATTAATTAAATTGATAAGGTTATGATTCAGAATCTTACTATGATAGAGTTTTAAATAAAATTGATTTTGACATTAATTTAACTAGATCATTTAAGCGGTTGACCTTAACAAAACCCAACTAGATTAAAATCAAGAAATTTATAGAATTAAATAACATATTTTTAGATAAAAAATATGTTATTTTATTCTATATGATAATTTGAAAAATGACTCGGCAATCCAATGACCACTGCTTTTCCGTATAAGACGTCGTATCGAGTTCGTGACTATAATAAAAACTCCATTATAATCAAATATTCAAACTCATGACATGTAGAGATTTTTTTAAAGATTGTTAACCAGAGCATCGTGTTATATTATGGCTTGGTCTGGATGGAAAAATTTTGTGGTGATTAAGGAGTAAGTAGTAGTATTCTATTAGTTATTTCCTAAATCAGTTTTTTTTTAAAAAAAAATAGATGCAAATAGGAAAGATAATTCTAGATGGTGATATTCTTATCATTTTTGATGAGTCACGAGTTTCATCTTCCCTATCTTTTTTATATCCGTTTTTTTCTTCAAGATGAGCCCAATAAATAACTATTAGAATGCCACTAATTACTTTATGAACACCATAAAATAACTACTAGAGTTGTAGTAAAAAACATTGTTTTATATCATTTTAGTTTATTTGTTATTGTTATTGTTGGTGGTGGTGGTGTTGCTGTTATTACAATATTGAAAATGACCTTGCCCATAACCCAATTTATGGTTTAGGTCATGGGTTGATCATGTTAATTTGAACTGATCTGGTTCAATGAAAATAATGATTTTTTTTTTAATTCAAAATGATTTTATTTTATTTATTTTTAAATCAACTTAAATTTTGACTGTGTCATTAATTAACCTATTAGATTATAACTTTTTAAATCTTAACCAAGACTAGAAAATAGGTGGATGAAGCTATGAATTGACTTGTTGGATCAAAATGAGTTTACTAAAAATAATTATTACTAAAAATATTAAATAAAAGTATTAAATTATTGTTTTTTTAAATACTTTTAATGTATCTATATTAAAAAAAATATTTTAATAAAAAATTTAACTTAAATGAATATCACGTAACAAAAATTCAACACACACACTAGGTAACAAAGATTTTTTTAAAAATTGTTAATTTCAGAAAACAAAAGGTGTTAACACATCAAAATCTCGGTTAGGGCGGGGCTATATGAACTTCAAGATAAATCATTGGATCACCATCCGACTACGACAGCCATAAAGCACACCGAATCCCATACGAATCCAACGGCTCCAAGAATGTGCAGCAGGGCCATCTCTATGCAGTCTAATGGTAGAGAATCATCCATCACATATATGCACACACCTGCTCCCTCAGTGCTTATGTTTTGGACCCCACCTCTCAGGTCCCTCCAAGAATTACTCTGCTCAACCACAACAAAAATACCGTCAAGAACAAGCACAAGCCCACGCGCCAATGAACAACAACAACCCCATTTCCCACGGGATCTATTCTCGTATTTTAAAAATTATTCCATGTAAATAAATAAATTCAATTTTGAATACATGGATTATTTAACTAGGATATATGAAAGAGAAGCAATTAATACATGTTGAAGATTGAATTTATATTTGAAAAAAAAAATATTTTAAATATAAATTTATTTGATAATATAGTGAAGTTTATAATAACAATACTTTATATTTTTATTGTGATGAGATAATATTGTATTATGTGATCATAATAACATAATAATAATAATAGTAGTTTGGTATGGTGATTTATAACAACAATAATATAAAGAAATTTTTTTGATAATAATTTAGTAATTTTAAATGCTTGAAATGAAACAGATTTTTGTAACTTTTAAAGTTTTGTGTATAAAATAAAATCTGTGTAAAATGGTAAAACAGGTAAATAAAAAAGGAAAAATATGTTTTATTTTGTAAAAAATCAAATAATATCCAAATAAAAAAGGAATTGTGATAATGGATTAAATTATAGTAAAATGGGAGTTAGGAAAAACCCCCTCTCCTCCCGTCAACCGTTACCACGTGCAGTAAATCACCCCACACCGCGCGTCGAAAAACCTCCAAAATTCAAAAACTTGCAACTCAAAATACCTCCCCCCTCTCTCTCATGATTTTTGATTCACCAAAAATTAAATTAAAAAAAAAAAAACTTATCGTTGCCCCTCTCCTCGCCCCTCCCTCTCTACACCTTGATTTTGTCACTTCCTCTCTCCCCGCTCTCGCCGGCGAGTGAAATTAAAAAAAAAGATTCAAAATTAAAAAATCCGCCATAGATCTAAATATTGTAGAGAGGAAAGAAAATGTCGGAGGAAGAAAAGTTGTTAAAGGAAGCAAAGAAATTGCCATGGGAAGATCGGTTGTTACACAAGAATTGGAAAGTTAGAAATGAAGCCAATATCGATCTGGCTTCTCTCTGCGACTCGATTATCGATCCGAAAGACTCCAGACTTCGTGAATTCGGTTTGTTTTCGTAAAATTTTTAGCTTCAGATCCGATTGATCTGTGAAATGCGGATTCAGTTTCATGCGTTTAGTGTTTTCGTGACTCTCGTTTTGTGTTTTCGTGCTTAGCTCCGTTGTTTAGGAAAACGGTTGCGGATTCGAATGCGCCGGTGCAGGAAAAAGCGCTTGATGCTTTGATTGCTTTTTTGCGTGCTGCTGATGCGGATGCTGGAAGGTAGGGTTTGATCGTATTTAGTTTTTTTTTTTGGCGTTGGTTTTGTAATATGTTGTGGTTTGTGCGTAGGTATGCGAAAGAAGTGTGTGATGCGATTGTGGCTAAGTGTCTTACGGGGAGGCCAAAGACTGTGGAGAAAGCGCAGGCGGCGTTTATGCTGTGGGTGGAGTTGGAAGCTGTGGAGGCCTTTTTGGTGGGTGATTTTATGGTTTTTGGATAACGAGTGAAAATGTGTGTTGGTTTTAATTAATTTTTTCAGGATAGTTTGCTGTAGGAATGTTTCTTTTGTTTAGTCGTTAGTTGAGAATGAATGAATTGTTATTACGTTTTTTATGTTGAATAAGTTTATGGAAATTATAAGTGAGGTGTACAATTTTTTTTTATGCTCTCCTAAAATGGTAGTTGCATTTTGGTTGCTAGGTATTAGTTTGTTAATTAGTTATAGGATTGAATGGGAGCTTTGTGTGTCATTTCACTTGTCAGTGTAATGGCTAACTGTTCTTCAGTTGGTTTGTATTCTTCCGTAACTTATTAGCATGGTTAAGTGGATTTTGCAGCAAAGAGTTTTCGATGTTAAGTGGATATTTTGCAAGCTTTGACCATGCCAATCTACTGTTGTGCAGTGAAATTAGGTGCTGGTTTTGAATTTAGTTGGTAAATGCATTAGAAAATGATATTGGTCAAATAGCTGAGGAGTTGTAAGCATAACAGGTTAGACATATTCATTATGTAGAGACTGATTTAGTTGGGCGAGCTTGTACTTCTGTGGTTATTCATAAGCAAATCTTCAGAGCAGTTTCTTATGAATTTAAACAATAAGCTAACTCCCATGGAAGCAAAATCATACTGCAAAGTTCTACAGCTGCACTTCTTATAGACGAACCCAACTAGATTGTAATTGAGGATATGTTTTTGATGTTCTAAAGTAACTTGAGAGATGATTTTTATTCTAGGATGGACAATGTGGGCAAAAGTTGTGCTTTTGCGACTCTGTATGTAGAGTGATCTCATCCATATTAAGAATCTGTTAAAGGGGCAATGAAAGTTAGCCATGCACTCTACTCTGATACATCATAAGGACATAATTGAGAACAACAGAGCAAGAAATGGTCAACGCAGTGCTTCATGTAGAGGTTATAATGGAGCTTGTTCAGGTTTACCTTTTTGCCTATATCGAGTTGGGGGTGCTTTCTGAAAACACCTTCCTTTATGTAATATTTTAAAACTTTAACTCGACTCTCCTCTTTTGTTTTTAAAACTCCATAAAGTAGGAAAAAATTAAATTTATGTTTCACAAAGGCTGCACGGTACACCAAGGAGTCAGGGTTTGCAAATAAGGGAGTGAAGGGTGTAATCTTGGAGTGGGAGAGAAGTTAATGTTTGAAACTTTGAATTAAGAATGAATATTGAAGCTGTTGAAAAGTGATCAGAAGGAATTGTAAGAAAAAGAAGCAGAAAGAAAACAAATGAGCAGTGTCATCACCTCTTCTTCTCAGGATTTCACTTTTGCAAAAAATAATCCAAGATTATTCTTGTTCCTATATAATTCTCATGTTTATGAATACTCAGAATAATCCAGTTAGGTATGCATGCTTTTCAAACCAAAACAAATTATCAAAAGCTTTCCTTTTTTAGAAAAAGGTGCTCATATAGGCACCAAAATTTGTAAGTGTTCTCAACTGAGCAGGTTGGAGATCAAAATATGATTGTAAAATGATAAATAAAAGAGAACTCCTAACTCCTAAGTAAATATTTTTGGTATACTGAGCTTCATTTTTTGAAATTAAGGACCTTTCTTGTGGTTGTTTCATCCTGCTTTGGTTGGGAAAAATCAACTTCAAACCTCGTAATCTCGTAGCATTAGAATTCGTTGAACTTGCACAAGTAGGTAGGCTATAATGTTTCTTGAAACAACTCGACTTCACTTGGAAAGTGGCACCTAGTTTCATAGTGTCTTTTATTGTGGATTGAAACCCCTGATTTTCAGTGTATCTCACTGTCTTTTATGCTGTGGTTATTTTGAAATGTGAATCATTGCATGTGGCATTTCTTTTGTCATGCTTCAGGATTTTGTAGCATTCAGCGTATCTGTCATTTTCAATTTCTTTATTTTATTGTTCCTTCCTTCCTTCATGCATTCGATTCAATTTGGCATCCATGTTTCGTAGCTTGGTTTCTAGCTGTTGCTTGCGGTGGAGTTTCTTTGCTCACCAAATGCTCAGAATTTATTGCTGGAATGGAACTGGTTATTTTGTGTAAGATTGTTACAAGTGTTTGGTGGTTGTAGGATGCAATGGAGAAGGCAATCAAGAACAAAGTTTCCAAAGCGGTGGTGCCTGCAATAGATGTCATGTTTCAAGCCTTAAGGTTTGTAAGCAATATTTCTTGTTTGCAAAGCACTGATTCTTTTATTCATCCAATTGTCTCTGCTGTTCTGTTCTCTTTGCTAATAGTGAATTTGGAGCCAAAGTTGTGCCCCCAAAGAGGATTTTGAAGATGCTTCCAGAATTGTTTGATCACCAGGATCAAAATGTTCGTGCATCATCTAAAGGACTTACTCTTGAACTTTGTCGGTGGATTGGAAAAGACCCTGTTAAATCAATTCTGTTGGAGAAGATGCGAGATACAATGGTACAACAGATTTATTCATTAATTTGTATGACTTTGTTACTTCCTTCATTTTACCTATATATTATAACAAACATTTCTTTTCTCCTCCTTCTCCCCATGTTCCTGCATGAAGAAAAAAGAATTGGAGGCTGAGCTTGTTAATGTTACAGGAACAGCTAAGCCATCCCGCAAGATTAGGTAAATGTAGCCAGGAACCTTTTTCCACTTTTTTCATGCATTTTACTAGAAGTACTGTAGTTCTCTTGAGATGTTTCCTTAGGATCTGGGCTCATAGTCTGCCAACATAACTATGCTTTGAATTGATCATATGCTGTTCTGTCATTGTGATCCTTAGATTTACACTCCTGTTCTTTTTACACCCCACCAATTGCCCCTTGCATACATACTGTTCTTCAGTGATTTTTCTTCTATACAACATTGGTTTGAAATTAATAATGGAACAAGATTACAATTATTAAACCTATCTGCATTTTCCCAATACTCTGTTGCTTAAGCAATTTTATGCTTCCAGGAAATCTACATTTATCCTTCCTTTACCAATTAGTTTAAAAATAAGATAAATCTTGTTGAGGTTCGTTGTGTCATACTTCGGTTGGAATGTAGAATTAACATGTGTATGTGATCAGATCTGAGCAAGACAAGGAGCCAGAGCCAGAAGGAGTATCAGAAGTTGCGGGTCCTGGTCAGTCCGAAGAAGTTGCACCTGATGGTATGTGATTTAACTTGCTCCCATAATATCTGAATCTTTCATTCAATTGACTAACATGCTATTACTTGGACATGTTCTGATTGTCAGCTCCTCAAGAAATAGATGAGTATGATCTTATGGACCCTGTTGATATTTTATCACCCTTGGAAAAATCTGGATTTTGGGATGGAGTGGTCAGTGCTCCTGCTTCTTGTTTTCATTTTTTTAGTATTTTGGATATCTAACTTTATTGTTATCATTTTCTAAATATGCCTGTTTTGCTGCTTACTGCTAAAGTGTAACAATTTGTGTCTACCTCTTAGAAAGCTACCAAATGGTCAGAAAGAAAGGAGGCTGTTGCAGAGCTGACGAAGCTTGCTTCCACAAAGAGGATAGCACCTGGTGATTTCTCTGAAGTTTGTCGGACATTGAAGAAGGTATTTTTTTCTTCTTTAAGCTGGAACCTCCATTTTAAATTGTCTATAATCATCTCCCTTTTTATTGTCAGTATATCTGGGGCTATTTTGTCTTCTTTGTGTTCCTTACTTTTTTTGTTTTTACTTTATTAGTTTCCTTTCTGGTGTTTGAATACTATTGTTGAAAAAGCTTATGTTATTTGGTGACAAATATTTAACTTGATTCTGGAGAAGTGAATTTGTTTGGTCAATTTGTGAACAGGATGAGAACCTTCATAAACCAAATATTATTAGGAAAAATATTTTTGAAGTACGGTGCCAAAACACATACACATTACTAGCTGTACATGCAGGTTTATTATGAGGTTACATAATATGGTTGATGAAATTCTTCTGCTCATCCCTTTCCCTTTCCTTTTTAAGCTTTGGTCTAACGTGAATGGAATCAAATTAAAAATTTCGTAATTGTTTTCTAAGCACAAGGATCTGATTAAGATATTTTCCATGGAGATTATGGTATGCTTTTCCTCAATAGCAATTGAACACTACTGAATTTCATTATGTTAACTTGAACCTGTTACTAAACTTGGAACTCGTAGGATTACAAATGCTTTTCTGAAATTTGTATGTTACTGGTTTAAGGTGTCCAGACTTCAGAGTGACTTTTCAGTACGATGCTTTTCTTATCCTTGACATATCTGTGATCCATTTTACCACCATCTGTATAATCATTTCATTTTGTTCCCCTATTAGAAGAGCTTCACTATGTTTTTGCCTGCAGCTTATTACAGATGTGAACATCGCTGTTGCAGTTGAAGCCATACAAGCTATTGGAAACCTTGCGCGTGGTCTAAGATCCCATTTTTCTGGCAGCTCTCGGTTCTTATTGCCTGTTTTGCTTGTAAGTGCCGTATACACTTTAATTATGACACATTCCCATTTACTGAAGCTTTCAAACCTTGGCTATCTGGGTGTGTTGAACTGGTCTACATAAGTGTGTCATCTTATGTGATAAGTGGGCTATTTAAGTATATATAGTACTTGTTTTAACAACAATGCGTTTTCTATTGTTTCACCTAATAGGAAAAACTGAAAGAGAAAAAACCTACTCTGACAGAGTCACTTACACAAACTCTCCAAGCGATGCATAAGGCTGGATGCTCAAATCTTGCTGACATTGTTGAAGGCAAGTTCCACCTTTCATTCCAAATAGTTCTATGGTCTGAGAGTTTTTTCTCTACTCTTTGCTCGAGCTGTTTGAGTCTGAGAGATTGGATTTCTTAGTTTTTTGTATTTGTTTTAACCAATTCCTCCAATTTTGTCGAATCCAGAATTTGTTTTTGGTTGTCTCCATGAACTCATCATCATGGTTGCATTACAATTCATAACGGACATGTGCATAAGAAAATAATAATTAAGCATCTTTAGGACAAAATACTGCATTTTCCATCTACTATTAGTATTTTTTGCAGATTCTTTTGTAATTACCATTTCTTTTCCCATATAGTTTGCTGTTGAATGTTTATATTATTCTCCACTTTATTTTTTTTGGGTACATACAAAAAAATATATGCCACTGGTGGTTCATGATTTACAGGGTTACATACTTCTGATTCTTAATGATTTCTGTTACTGCAGATGTCAAAACAGCAGTGAAAAATAAAGTTCCTCTTGTGCGCTCATTAACTCTAAACTGGGTGACATTTTGTATTGAAACCAGTAATAAAGCTGTTATTCTGAAGGTGCATAAGGATTATGTCCCTATCTGTATGGAGGTTAGTGTATCCCTTGTTCTTATGTTAATGTTCTGACTCATAATCGAAATCTTCACATGGCATCTTTGCTCTAATATAAAACTTTGAAGGAGAAACGGAAAATCCATTTTTACATTGTGAACTGGAACTGGCCTTTGGTTAAAGATTGTTCAGGGGTCATCATCTATTAATTCTTTGCTTATGATGCATGGAGCTCTATGATATGCAGCTGTGGGAGCGCACAGATTTTGTTTATAGGCAGCTGCTCTGCCTGCTTTTTTTTTGTTTAGTTTGAAATTAAGTGATTGTATTTTGCAGAGCCTCAATGATGGGACTCCTGATGTGAGGGATTCTGCCTTTTCAGTGTTAGCGGCAGTAGCTAAGGTAGCTTTTCCATTTGAGAAAAATATTGAAAAGTTTTTGCTTCAAATTTAGCTACTATTATTTTTACTCTCAAATTGTTGGTTAGATGGTTGGCATGAGGCCTTTGGAGAGGTCACTGGAGAAACTTGATGATGTGAGAAGAAAGAAGCTGTCCGAAATGATAGCAGGTTCTGGGGATGGTGTGGCAGCTGTGGCAACCTCAGGTGGGTACATCCATGTCCATGTTGCTATCACAACAATTAATTTAGAGTTATAAAATCTTTAGCTATGTACTTGTTTTGTATTAAATTTGGCTGATCATGTTTGTTGTGCCATGGCCAGGTACTGTCCAAACTGCTCGTGGAAGTATGTCTTCTGTAGAGGTTGGTTGAGGCATTCCTGTTTTTCAAACTTTATTATTTTGGTATTGTTATTTGATCGTCTTTATCATTTGTAACAAATTCATCAATTACATTACAACTATAATTGTCTTATTTCCATTAGAAACTGTATTGAGCTGACTTCTAGAAAAGCTCTTTCAAACAGTAGATATGCTTTTTGTGCACCATGGAAGAGTGGCATTGGTTTTGAAATCTGCAGCTGTGGTTTGTTCAGATTCTCTTTAGGGTGAAGGGCCCTATGTTTTGATGATGGTCCGTTGTTGCAAGGTCACTAAATTTAGCGAGCATGATACAGCTGCTCTTCATTGGACAATAAAAGGAAAAAAAGATACACGCATGGAGTGTTTTTTTTTTTTAAACAATAATAGTGTTCCTTTTGGCTGATTTCTTGTGCCCCTTGGTAAATTGTTCTCATTTCAATGGTTATCATGTTCACATAAAAAGTGATTTATCCATGTTTCTGCTACCTCATCTCAATATTTTTGCTATATTTCTCGTTGTTTATTTCTTAATTCCTTGAGTGTATGTTGTAGTTGTTCTATGTACCTCACTTCGGTTTCATTAAGGGTGGTTTTTTCAATTTCATTTTAATCACCGTCACAAAAGCGTTGTAACTAATTTGCTTTTGCAGACATCAGAAAGCTCATTTGTTAAGAAGTCAGCGGCAAGCATGCTTTCTGGGAAGAGGCCTGCTCCAGCAGCTGTGAGTTTATTTTAACTTTTCCTTTTGTGTTTCTTATCAATCACTTAGTTCCACTCAAATGGACATTATCACAATGATGTTTCCTGATTGTGATATTGTTCCTTTTTTCAGCCTGCTAACAAAAAGGCGGCACCTACAAAATCAGGGGCCAGCAAGAAAGTTGATGGAGCTGGGCGACCAGAAACTTCACGAGCACTTGAACCACCTGAAGATGTTGAGGTGAGCATTCCTTTGTTTCTGGAAGTGCTCTTTGTTGATTGGCATTTACATTCATAGTTTTTGATACATGAGTTGCTCTCTTTTTGATATTTGCAGCCAGCAGAGATGAGTCTTGAAGAAATTGAAACCAGATTAGGCTCTCTCATTCAAGCAGATACCATTTCTCAACTGAAGAGTGCAGTATGGAAAGAGCGGCTGGAAGGTATGTTATAAGAACATTTTGCCTGTTTCGTGCGTGCATTAAAAACTGAAGGTTTACTAAGCTGTTATTTCTGCTATTCTGATGCATTTGGTTCCACTCAATTTCAAAACTGAAGGTTGTTTGGTTGTTTTGTCTATCTTAGGTTTTAAATGATCTTTTTTTCCACTATAAAAGCTGAAACATGACTGCTAACTAATATTAGTTTGATTTCAGTAATCTTTTATCACAACTTGCTAGGGACATTTAATTATTCTTTAGGGTGCTTCTCTGTGAACATGTTTTCTTCTAACATCAAGATGGTGAACTAATAGCAGCGATTTTTATGCAACTGTTCAGTAGAATTTACATCATGATTTGTTGGTTCTAAGTAAATTCCTTAGATTTAGGTTTTTTCTTTGACTTGTATTTAAAGTTTATTTGGATGTTTCTTTGTAAAATTGTTTTGATGCTAATTTCCTATGGGGATATGTATATGCATGCATGCATATCTCTGTGTGTGTGTGAATTTGTACGGCAATTTCATCTTGTGGGGCATATCTATTTCTCGGTGCACAGAATTCAGAAATTTATCTTATATAGCTTGTTCATTTTGATGCAGTTAATTGGTTAATTTTCATCTTGTTTTGTTCATATACAATGTTAATTTTCCTGTTTTGGTTACATTTTTTATTTTTTAATTGATTTATGGTTTTTAACCATTGGAAATTGTTGCAGCAATATCTTCATTGAAAGAACAAGTGGAGGGGTTGCAGAACTGTAATCAATCTGTGGAGATTTTGATTCGTTTACTCTGTGCTATTCCTGGCTGGAATGAGAAAAATGTTCAGGTATTTAAATGTTGTTATGTTTCACTTTTTTTTCTTATGAACAGATTATCATCAAGATCAAATGTGTGATGGTTATAATAATTTGAAATACAAACAAAAGTGCAGGTTCAGCAACAGTTCATTGAAGTCATTACTTACCTAGCTTCAACTGCATCAAAATTTCCAAAGAAATGTGTAGTGCTCTGCCTTCTAGGTGGGTATTAGGTGTTAGTTGCCTTATTCTTTTGTTTGTAGTGAGCCAAATATTCTGAAAAAACTGCTTATATTTTTTTCTATCATCTGTAAATGTGAACCCAATTCTGTGCTAAATTGATTTTTCTCTTTTTGACCTTGTCATGCATTGGATAAAATACAAAGTTGCAGCTTAGCTTACACTTCATACCTTCTCTCAGGTATTAGTGAACGGGTAGCGGATATTAAAACCAGAGCTTATGCTATGAAGTGCCTTACTACTTTCACGGAAGCAGTAGGTCCAGGATTCGTTTTTGACCGAGTAAGTATAATTACAGCTCACCATTAATTTTGTGTTTCTCAAAACAGAAGTTAGGTGCTTGCTTTAACAATTTGTGTTATTTTTGGTCTAGTATAATGCATTGAGTGAACCATTTTCTTATGTGTCGTGGAATAATCTGTGTGGAATTTCATCATTTGCAGCTTTACAAAATTATGAAAGAGCACAAGAATCCAAAGGTTCTTAGTGAGGGAATACTCTGGATGGTTTTGGCAATTGATGACTTTGGTGTGTCACATTTGAAGCTTAAGGTGCTTCTATTTCTCCCTCCGCATAACTCTTCCTTGACTTACTGAAGATTATCTTTCTATTCTATTTTTTATCCGGTAGTTGCGGTTATCTAAGGGGAAATGTGAATTTTATCTCGCAGGATTTAATTGACTTCTGTAAAGATACTGGGCTACAGTCCAGTGTAGCTGCTAGCAGAAATGCAACTATCAAACTTTTGGGTGCCTTACATAAGTTTGTTGGTCCAGGTGTGTAGTTGTATTATTATTTCCAATTCTCCACATGCCTTGAATCCTAATATATATTTCTGATTTTTTTTTAGATATTAAAGGTTTTCTGGCTGATGTCAAACCTGCACTGCTCAGTGCACTTGATGCGGAGTATGAAAAAAATCCTTTTGAGGTAATAGGAGGCCAAAGATCAAATTCCTTTCTCAAAATGTGTGTTCTATATTGTTTACTCGAAGCCTTTGCACATGTCTTCAGGGTGCTTCTGCTATTCCAAAGAAAACAGTTAGGACGTCAGAGTCCATGACTTGTGTTTCTGGTGGTGGGCTGGATAGCCTGCCACGTGAAGATATTAGTGGAAAGGTAACACCTACTCTGATCAAGAGCTTGGAAAGTCCTGATTGGAAGGTATGGTTGTCAATGCTGATGAAGCCAGCTCACTTGTTATGATTGCCTTTGCAAAACCGTGTCCTTATTGGTATCAACTTGACTCTTAAATCCGCATTACAGGTTCGACTTGAGTCAATTGAAGCTGTCAATAAAATTTTGGAGGAGGCTAATAAACGCATTCAACCAAATGGAACTGGTATGCATTTGAGTTAAAGTTGACTTGAATAATTATAAAGTTTTATTAAGACATGCAGTGTCATAATAAGCTTGCTGTTATAACCAGAAATCTGTTGGTCATTAATATCTTGTGTGGTTGCAGGTGAATTATTTGGTGCCCTTAGAGGGCGTCTGTATGACAGCAATAAAAATCTAATCATGACAGCTTTGACTACCATTGGTGGTGTTGCTTCTGCTATGGGACCAGCTGTCGAGAAGTCAAGCAAGGTTTGACCACTCAAGATGATCATGTTTCTTTACATTTATGTTTATGGTCTTGAGAAGAGCTTAAGTTTGCTGTGCACTGGGTTTCACAGGGTGTTCTGTCAGATATTTTGAAATGTCTTGGGGACAATAAGAAACATATGAGGGAATGTGCTCTGAATACATTAGATTCTTGGGTTGCTGCTGTTCATCTTGATAAAATGGTAATTGTTTATGGAATTACTGGTAACGTGTTATTTTAATTTTGGGCTGTTTTGATATGTTGTGGTCTGGTAGTAATGATATTTCTTTGGTTGTAGATTCCTTACATCACAGCTGCTTTATTTGAAAGTAAGCTTGGTGCTGAAGGCCGCAAGGACCTTTTTGATTGGCTTTCAAAGCAACTTTCTGGATTAAGCGAGTTTCCTGATGCCATACATTTGCTGAAACCTGCTGGCTCTGCTATGACGGTAGCTTTTAGTTTTGTTTTCTTCACCAAGACATTTCCTGACACCTGCGTTCTTGACATTTGCTTTGGGATTTTGTTAGGATAAATCAGCAGATGTTCGAAAAGCAGCTGAAGCATGCATCTCTGAGATTTTGAGAGTGTGTGGACAAGAAATGGTAAGTGAATAAGTGAATTAGATATGGTGTTTTTCTCTTTCACCTGCATTGATTGATGACTAAACTTTCAATTATGTATTCCCTTGTTTTAGATTGAGAGGAATCTGAAAGATATTCATGGGCCAGCCTTAGCTCTCGTTCTCGAACGTGTGAGGCCTGCTAGTGTTTATCAAGGTCTGTTCTTTGGTAACTTGGATGACTTCAATTTTGTGTCTCTGCATGCATGCACATACCTCTTGTTTTTCTGCATATTGAAGTTTGTCATGGCTTCTCAGAGTCATTTGAATCAACAAAAACAATTTCAATGGGTCCATCATCCAAAACAAGCTCAAAGGTTGGGAAAGCTGCTTCCAATGGCATATCAAAGCATTCAAATAGATCTATATCTTCGGTATGTTTCTCCTATTTGACTTGTGTTGTTTGGAATTCAATGCGGAGATTGATTATTTATGTCCTGGCTTTATTAGAGAGTCATACCAACAAAAGGGTCAAAGCCAGAGCCAGCGATGTCTATTCAGGACAGAGCTGTTCAGTCTCAAGCATTATTGAATGTCAAGGACTCAAACAAGGTAGTTGACATTACACATCAAAATTTTCATTAGATGTAAATAGCATTCATTCAACATTTTCCATTTGCACTTGCCTATTCACAGGAGGATAGGGAAAGAATGGTAGTCCGAAGGTTTAAGTTTGAAGAGCCACGGATGGAACAAATTCAAGATCTTGAGGTTTGGTTTTATACAGTGCTTCTAGTTAACTCTATTGGTTTTTTTACTGCATTTTGAGATGTCTCTTCCCACATTCCCTATACGCAGGGTGATATGATGAAGTACTTAAGAGAGGATCTGAACAGGAGGCTTTTAAGTCTGGATTTTAAGAAACAAGTTGATGGGCTAGAGATGTTACAAAAGGTATTTGGCTATTTTCTTGACTATTGGAAATTACTCTTGAGAATGGCATCCTGTTATTGAATTTGAAACTTTTTTGTTTCGTTTTTTCCAGGCCCTTCCATCCATTGGAAATGAAATAATTGAAGTTCTGGACATACTCTTGAAGTGGTTTGTTTTGCAGTTTTGTAAATCTAACACAACGTGCCTGTTAAAGGTATATTTTCCTTTCTGTTTCCATTATATTGTATCACTTACTTTTGTTGATATGGTTTATGAGTATGATGCTTCATAAGATATGATCATATGAAGTTTGACCTGTTGAAATGGACAGGTTTTGGAATTCCTCCCTGCACTTTTTGACTTGCTCCGGGATGAGGCCTACACTTTGAGTGAATCAGAAGCAGCTATATTTCTTCCATGCTTGATTGAAAAGGTTCTACTTAGATCTCAGTAGCATAAATTGTCATCCATCTGTTAGATATCATTATATTCCTTATGGTCTGAATGTTTGTGCTGCACTTGGAGAAAAATCATGTTAATAGTTTTAGGAAGTGAAATGAATATTTAAAATGTTTTTCTTGTGTGCCATTATCCTGTACTTTGATGGGAAATACTTTTAATATATTGAACATACGATGTTGTATGCTGCAGTTGGGGCATAACATTGAGAAAGTGCGGGAAAAAATGCGTGAGCTAGCCAAACAAATTTTGCATGCGTATTCAGCAACAAAATCTTTCCCGTACATTCTGGAGGGTTTGCGCTCTAAGAACAACCGTACTCGGATAGAGTGTGCAGATCTAGTTGGTTTCTTGATTGATCAGCACGGGGCTGAGGTGCAATTAGATAATTTATGCTGTTATTCTTATTGGCATTTTTTGCTCATAATTACATCCATATTTTCTTGCTTTACAGATAAGTGGACAGTTAAAGTCATTGCAAATTGTTGCAAGCTTGACTGCAGAACGTGATGGTGAAATTAGAAAAGCTGCATTAAATGCTCTGGCTACTGGTTATAAGATTCTTGGTATGTTTTGATTCCATGAAATAACATGTCACCTTGCTGGTTTTAAGTGGGATTGTTGATATGTAAAGTTTAGTGTTATGAATGTCCATTGCCATATTAAAGATGCATATTTGGGCATTTTTTAGTGGTATTTTTTCTTCAATAGGTGAGGACATTTGGAGATATCTTGGGAAGCTAACAGATGCTCAGAAAAGCATGATTGATGATAGATTTAAGTGGAAGGTGAGTATATATTGGTGCTTTGATCTTTGTCCACTTTCAGTCCACTCATCCTGATATTTTTGGCAGGTTCGAGAGATGGAAAAAAGGAAAGAAGGTCGCCCTGGTGATGCTAGAGCTGCTTTAAGGCGCTCTGTTCGGGAAAATGGGTATCTTTTCATACTTGCATTTATTTTCACTGGAGTTCTATTTTGTTCATATTATTATGAACGTGTCCTATTTAAGATTATTACTGCTAAAATATTTTCTACTTCCATTTTTTCTTTCTTCATTTTCTACCATCCAGTTTTCCATGCCATCTTTTTAATTTTGGTGACATTGCTTTTATATTCTTTATTTATACTTAGGTCTGATATAGCAGAACAGAGTGGGGAAGTTTCACAATCAGTCTCTGGCCCTATATTAGCCAGGTATCATAGGATTTTTTTTTGTTTCTTCATTATCATATCTTTGATTTAATAATCTCTCCTTAAGTAAACTGCTGTCCATGTCCAGGAAAAACTTTGGTACTCAGGAGCTTCAGGTGGAGAGACATATAATGCCCCGTGCACTCACTAGTGCCAGTGGCCCCACGGACTGGAATGAAGCTCTGGACATCATTTCTTTTAGTTCCCCAGAGCAGGTACCTTATTTTGATCTTTTTGAGTCCTTAGAGTGCATGGTTTCAAGTATCAAATTTTAAGCAATTGTGCTAGAAGTTATACTCCTTCACTTCCATATATTGGTCGCGTCTGGTTTTGCAAAATAGCGCTATCATGTTGGATGATGTCTCAAACTGTCTTATACATGTCTATCTACCATTCCTGCATGTCCTCTTTGCTTGTCTTTAATATGTTTTCAAAATTAATTGTATGTTCTTTCCAGTTATTATTTGGTTTAGCATGTGATGAGACTGTCATTGCAATTAAAATGTTATGTTTTATTTGGATGCATCACATAGTTTCTTAAGTTTTCCAATGTCCAATTGTTTTGCCCGGTCATATTTCTTTTTTTTTTTGCCCTATTGATGGGTGAGTTCCTGAACTATAGAAGTGACTTCTACTCGCAGTCAGTTGAAGGCATGAAAGTTGTTTGCCATGAGCTGGCACAGGCTACCAGTGATGAAGAAGGAAGTGTGATGGATGAACTAGTGAAAGATGCAGATAGACTTGTTTCATGCTTGGCAAACAAGGTAACAATTGTTTCATGACAAAATTTGTCTGATATTTTCCTTCTCGCATTTAGATGTCAACTGGCTTATTTAATAACAGCTTGCTACTCTAAAGTTCACTTGTTTCCTTGTTTTTTCATCTGAACAGGTAGCAAGGACATTTGACTTCAGTTTGACTGGAGCATCATCACGGTCTTGTAAATATGTTCTTAACACACTCATGCAGGTAAAATTTACAAATTTTTATTCCCAGTACATAACCTGCCCTCCTTTTCTTTTTCCTCAAAGTGGTCCATGTCCTCCCTTGTCTTCACCACAACATCCAGCATTGAGATCTACTCCCTCAATCCCATAAATATAGCGTAATGGTTTTTCCACAAATTTTTAGGAATAGAAAAAAATAATTAAGGGTGTTTGTTTTAAACATGTTATTCCACTCTAACCTGCCCTCCTTTTTCTTTTTCCTCAAAATGGTCCATGTCCTCCCATGTCTTCTCCACAACCCCATCTAGCATTGAGATCTACTCCCTCAATCCCATAAATAATGCCCTAATGGTTTTTCCACAAATTTTTAGGAATATAAAAAATTAATTAAGGGTGTTTGTTTTAAACATGTTATTCCACTTTTACTCCTAACTATATCTATATGGTTAAATATTATTGTTCAGTAAATTTGAAAAAGTAAAGGTTAATAAGGGAAAGTGAGTGAAAGTTTGTAATAATTGTAAGTTTATTTTTAGAATGGACACTTAGATGAAGACTGCCAAAATGGAAAGTAGGACATTTAATATGGATCCGAGGGAGTATTACTTGATAAAATATTAACTATATGAACATTCCTGCAGACTTTTCAAAATAAAACACTTGCTCATGCTGTCAAAGAGAGCACTCTTGACAGTCTGATAACGGAGCTTCTACTTTGGCTTTTGGATGAAAGGGTCCCACATATGGATGATGGCAGCCAACTCCTAAAAGCATTGAATGTGCTGATGCTTAAGATACTGGTGAGGATTTAATGGAAGATGTGCCTATTTAGTTTGAAGATGTCCATTACATAATTGTTAACTGACCATCACATGTACAGGATAATGCGGATCGAACATCATCCTTTGATGTCTTGATTAATCTGTTGCGACCTTTGGATCCCAGCAGGTGGCCTTCACCTGCATCAACTGAGACCTTTGCCATAAGGAACCAGAAGTTCTCTGATCTTGTTGTAAAATGCCTCATCAAACTTACAAAGGTAATATATTTGATATTTCAATCCTTGGAGCCTTCTTCCTTTTGACTTCGCACTGATTTTCATGGATGGAAAATTTTGATTTTGAGTTGGTAAACTAGAAATGTTTATAAAAATTTAAACAATGATTTCTCTACCTTTTCTATGAAAAGTTGTTTCTGATTTGGCCTCTTGAAGCTCGATTATAAATTACATTTGATCTAAAATCAGCTGATTTAAGCATGACATGTACTGATTAAATGTCTTTTCCTAAAACTAGTCTTGTCCATGATATGCATGAGACTCGGTTGGGAGGTAGTGGGTCAGGCCTAAAACTCTATTAACATGTCAACAATAAATTTGTGAAGTAAATTTCACACTAAAATTGCAGCTCCTGAGTCTAACATGGTTCATCACTTTGGTCATGTTGTCCAAAACTGGAGAAATCTGTAAGAGTTCAACAAGTAATTGGAATGAAGGAATGAACCAATATGTTTGGTGCCACTAAGAACAGTTTAAGCAATGTTTGAGCGTTTAATGTGTCCCATTAAAGAAAGTTGTCCGGTATTTTTAGTCAGGTATTTCTGCTTATGGTAGACTGAGACAGGGTACCACCTTATTCTGGAATGTTATTCACCATCTATGGAGTTGGGGAGATATCTACCTGACCCCCTTCCAGTTGAAGTTCCCCAAACATAATATTTTTAGCATCTATGGAGTTGCGGAGGCTGATGTCATCCTTCCCCCTCGGCAGCAGGGTTGTGTATTGAACTGTCCAGATTATTAACCGTTGTTTATTATTGTTGGATATGTCACCAAAGTTTAGTTTTCTCAGGTTCTTCAAAGCACTATATATGATGTTGATCTTGACCGCATCCTTCGGAGCATCCATATTTACCTCCAAGAATTGGGAATGGAAGAAATCAGGAGAAGGTATGTTTAATTGCTCTCCCTTTCCCCTGTTGGTGTCTGGTTCTTGTCAAATTGTTTCATTTCATTTCTCTGGAGCATCTATACTTACCTTTCAATTTGGTCTCTTAAGTTGATGAAATGACTTCCCTGTTTTTATGCTTTTTCCAAACTTATAAATAGAGCGGGAGCGGATGACAAGCCTTTGCGTATGGTGAAAACTGTTCTCCATGAACTTGTTAAGCTCCGTGGAGGTTCCATAAAGGGTCACCTATCCATGGTTCCTATTGACATGAAACCTCAGCCAATTATTCTTGCCTACATTGATCTTAATCTTGAGGTACAAAGTTAAGAACTATACAGTTCTGTATTTATTCAACCTGGTCATTTTTTACTCATGCTTGTTTCATTCTTTTTGTCTATCCAGACTTTAGCTGCAGCAAGAATGTTGACCTCAACAGCCCCCGTGGGCCAAAATCATTGGGGTGATTCTGCAGCCAACAATTCATCACCTGCCACGCATTCTGCCGAGGCTCAGTTGAAGGTAATTGTGTAGTTTCATCTCAAATGATTTGGCTGTCTTCAATTAATAAATGAAACTAGTTTATTTTGCATTTCATCTCTCTTTACCCTTCTAAATTTCTCAATAATATTTATTGCATTTTACTTTGACTACAGCAAGAACTCGCTGCCATATTCAAGAAAATTGGTGACAAACAAACCTGCACCATTGGTTTATATGAGCTCTATCGCATTACTCAGTTATATCCCAAGGTAAGTAATTGATGTGTTCTAGTGTCTACTGGCAGAGTTATGATACTGTTTTTGTTCACTAGAGATAATTAGGGGCCTGCAATGGTTAGTACTTTGGCGTTATGTCCATCAGCTGTTTATTCATTTCAGTTTTTCCTTTTTCGAAATTGCAGGTTGATATATTTGCTCAGCTCCAAAATGCTAGCGAGGCATTTCGCACTTACATTAGAGATGGTCTAGCTCAGGTTTGCAATACCTCAATCTCATCATTGTGATTGGAAGAACCACACATCAAGTTGCCAACAAACATTGATTTTATTGCAGATGGAGAAGAATACTGCTGCTGGAAGGACGCCTTCTAGTTTGCCTATGTCAACCCCCCCTCCATCCGCTCCAAATGTTTCTTCCCCTGATTTGCAGCCTCTTTCCCCTGTTCATACAAACTCCTTAAATGATTCAAAACCTTTACATGCTAAACCAGAAGCGACAAACTTTCATCTACCTCCCTCATATTCTGAAGATGGTGCCATTTTATCTAGAGGTTTTGTCTCGGAGAATTCTTTGGGTGACCAAAGAAATGAGAAGCTTATTAGTGGAGGTAAATTTGCCAACAGTCGCTATCCTTCTCTCACACCCATGCACACACATGCTCGTGCTTTGTAATTGTTGATGGAAAATGAATGCTATATTCGTGCTTTGTTGATGGAAGTTATGGTGTTGCCATTGCAGTAACCAGCGGGACATTAGATGCAATTAGGGAAAGGATGAAGAGTATGCAGTTAGCTGCCACTGCTGGGCTTCCTGATTCAGGAAGCAGGCCACTGATGTCTGTGAATGATAATTTAAATAATGGACTTTCTAGTCTGATTCTTCATGCGCCAGACTCTGCAGGCATGGAGAATCCTGTGCTTGGCGGGGTTCTTCCTTTGGATGAGAAGGCGTTGTCTGGGCTTCAAGCCCGGATGGAGAGACTTAAAAGTGGATCTCTTGAACCTCTGTAGATAAGTAAAATGAGTTGAGCTGAGATTCTCTTCTGCGTATTTTTGTATGTCCGAGCTATAAGATTCTGTTCGACGGGGAGTTCCATCGCCATTTAATCGGAGCTACTGCTGGTAGATTATCATGTAGAGCTGGGTGTCCATCGAGCAACCAGCGGGGAGTTTGTTCTCCCTGTATTGGATTTTTGAAGTGTCACTCTCTGGGCAGACAGTGGAGTGGTTTGTTGTTATCTAGGTTGCTTTTGTCGCTGGCATATGTATATTGTAGGTTAATTTTTTGGCATATTTGTTTGATTTCTTTCAATTAATACAATTGTATACCGATTTCGGATCTGTTGTATACAAATTATGGATTGGAGCATGGAAATGTCCACGTTGCATGTTAATATTCAATTTCAATTTTGCATTGCTCGTCAAAGAAATTGTTTTTTCAGCGAATGTTACGCAGTTATGTGCTCGTCTAACACTTAGCTTGGGTCATAGTTATGAAACCGGCCTGGTTTGGCGGGTTGATTTGGGATTTAATCAGGGTTCAAATCATAAAAACCACAAAAACTCTGGTGTGCAATTTTCTTTTTCAAACTTGGATGACTTGTCAGGTTTAACTCAAAACCAAGAGACTTGATTTGTTTTTTAATGAACTCTAAAATCTAATTATCATTCCAATTTGACATAATTTTTATTGTTAGCTACATTAAAAGCATAGTTATCAAACCCGATCCGGGGTTGACCCGGTCACGGGGTCGGGTCGCGGGTTACTCGTGTCAACTCGAAAAAATTAAAAAAATATATTTGAAGTTTTAATATTTTATATGAAAAAATTAAGAAACAATTCATGTAAATATAGGCTATACATGTTATAAATAATAAAGTTTAAATGAATATTTTAAATTTTTTTATTCCACGTTAAAAAAATATATGTTATTTTTTTTAGGTTGAAGTATTTAAATAAAAAAAGTTTTTTATCCTATATTGAAAGATAAAATTTTTTTCTTGTGAACATAGAGTTAGAGTGTATATATATTAAAGGGTTTCAAATCCCACATTGAAAAAATAACTTTTTTCTTGGGAATAATATATATACTAAAAGGTTTCAAATCCCACATTTAAAAAATAAAACAATGTTATAGTATTTATATAGTAAACTTTGAAAAGAGTGAATAATCAACTAAAAAAATATGAAAAAAGAGGGGTTTAAGAGAAAAACCACATTTAAAAAAAAAAAACAGGTCCCGTCCGGGTTCGCCTGGGTCACTGGTTGACCCACCGGGTCGACCAGGTTTGGTCGAGTTTTTGCACTGGCCAGTCTTTTACTTTACCCGGACTGGTCTAGCCACCGGGTCCCGGGTCTACCCCTTTTTGATAGGATAAAAAGGATGGAAGGATGATAGTCTAGTGCCAGCTCCTTTTTGATAAAATTAAAAGGTATGAGACATAATTGGTAATGTGGTTATAACTTCGAGACTAAATTAATTTTTTTTCTCGAGAAAATAGATAAAGGGAAAAATATAAACTTAGGTGTTTTTGAATCATTGCGGTGTCTTCTTTTTATTATTATTCTAAGAAAATTGTGTTTATATTATTTTTGTACATAATTTAAAAAGTGAATCTAGTTTTTCAAAAATAATAAAATGTGTTTTTATTTTATTTTTTATATGTAAGAAGTTGCATTATTGATATTATCATCATTATATCACAACACACTATTAATATCATCATAATATCATAATTAGGATCAATATTATTGTCATAATATTAAATCTTGACTACTAATTTCATTGTAACTTCTTCACCATTATCTCTTATTTTAACATCATCATCATCTTAATTAACTTTACTC
>Ga0307518_10000393_pt1 | contig 33559 bp, 15 predicted proteins | sample 25_EM_MG_FD_203889 | JGI IMG/M metagenome (GOLD analysis project Ga0307518, IMG submission 203889) | Populus trichocarpa ectomycorrhiza microbial communities from riparian zone in the Pacific Northwest, United States - 25_EM | ecosystem: Host-associated > Plants > Roots > Unclassified | place... | reverse complement strand
CTCATCCTCGTCTAACTCCGCACCTGCGTTCTTATCTATCCATTTTTCTACATTAACCATTTACTAAGCAACAACATGAATGTCAGCTTTTCATTAACAAGTTGATTGCCCTTTTATTTTTACAAGTATTAAGAATAATTTATTTTTGTGTTTTAAAAGTATTTTAAAAAAAATTAATTTTTTTTTATTTTTTTACTTCAAATTAATATTTTTTTGGTGTTTTCAAATCATTTTAATGTGCTGCTGTCAAAAATAATTTTTAAAAAATAAAAAATATATTATTTTAATGTATTTTCAAGAAAAAAACATTTTGAAAAACAACCGCAAACACCTTAGTACCTGTTTGTTACCTAAAAATTGCCCCCAGGATAGCCTGTTAAAACAAAACTAAATTACTTATACATAGCATATGCTGGCAGTGTCATAATCTAGCAGATCAACAATAAGACACGGCTGAGTTGGGAGGCACCCAGCTGCCCACAGACACGTGTCATGAGAATAAGGAGGTAACAACTAATCAACCAATTAACTTCTCTTGATAGATTAAGAAGGTCAGCCACATTGGTGATCATGAACCGTTGGATCATTGGAAAGATAGGTGTAGTGGACTGATATAGTAGTAGGATCACCCTGTTGTGGACACTTTGCTGCATGTGGGATACCACTTAACCCCCTACGTTGGACAGTGAAGACAGGTAGGACCCTGAAAGCTCTAACTTCTCCCAATTTTCCACTGGACACAACAATTCTGAATGTTAATAGAAAAAACTTGCTTTTGGGACTAGAGAACAGAATACTTTACTTCGTAGCAAGCAACGCATATAATTTATAAAGTATTATAGTATGAAAACCTGAGCTGTCATTGATGCGCATCACCTCAAATAGACTCTTTCCATGCCCATTCCAAGCAGTTAAACAATCTGTGTCAGTGTCACTCTCTTAAAGAACCTACTGGACTCTAAACCAGATAACAAATCACCGATAAAAGAAAAGAAAACCTTTAAATTACTTGTATCGGGTTGATGAATTTTTAAAAATAAAAAAATATTATTTTAATATTTTTTCAAGAAAAAAACACTTTGAAAAACAATCGCAATCCCAAATATTCCTCCGGCATTATTATGTGTATATGATCATTTGACAGGTATGTATGAGAAACTTTCCTTTCTTCAAGACATAATAACAAAATTTGAATAAAAAGGTGCATTCCGACATCTTCACAACAGTGCCTACAAGCCCAGAATAGCAGCATCTTTACAGCTTAATAACACTAGATGGGCTGTGACTATGCATATTAAACTCGGGAATAAAAAAGAAGTACATTAGCTGACAAAGTTTTAAAGTCTCCACAATGGTGTTACATAGTTCAACTTCATTCCATTAAGCTCGCTCAATACAACAACATTATTGTAGTAACACATAGAAATGAATTTTATAATCTGGTTGCATATAATGGAGGGCATGATTCACAGTAACCTACCTACATTTGTAGTGGTTGTTGCAAGGAGGTCCAGTCCGTGGCTCAATGGGCCGGTGGGGGCGGTGCTCTATGTGTCGAAATCGGTTAACCTGATCAACTAGCTTATTATACCTACTACTCGGAAATTATTTCCAAGAGATGAGTACAAAAGCATATACAGTATACGTTTCTAGAGCACAGTACTGAAGATCAACAGTGATGCATGCAATAAGATCTAGAGTTTGACATTAGCATTTAACAATATGAACAAATGATTACATAGCTAAAGAAGATCTAGGATGAGATCTAATTCTAACAAAATTAAGTAAGAAAGAAAAGGAAAAACAAGGACATGTGAGGCATCTCTAACTGGCAACATATAACATCACACAGATACTGGAGTATTTAGCAAGGATATTGAAAAGACTCCGAGAAGCTGGTGAAACCATTAGATTTTCGTATTTAATGACGTCTTGAAGATTGGTTTCAGACACTTGGTTAGGTCAGACAGATCCTTTGAACCTCTATCTCTATCCTCTCAAATCTTGGGAAGAGCCCTTCTGTTCATGCATAATGTCCTTAAAAAAGGCTAAAATTCTGCCTCGTGCTTCAGTTTTGTTTTACGTTGACTACTTATTCAAGTGAAAAAAAAAACAATTATCTGCACAGAGAGAGGAAACATCTTGTCAGTTTCATGGTCATGCTAGGCTCTTAACGCAAACTTGTAGAAACCGTTGACGTGGGACAATAAGTGGTCTCTAGCAGAATAATTTTCAGCTATTGTATTCTATATTGAACTACTATTTTTTTTAGCAACTTAACAAAAACTGGTACTGCTTTTTTCTGTCTGCTTCTAACTTATGCCCTGCCTATTTAAGATGACTCCTAATGGTTGCTGAGATACATGCCATCATTTTCTTCTCCTTCCCGTCTATTCTTCCCATGTTTCCTACCTCGAACTCTTCTCATTTCTAGTAACCTTACCCTTCCCATTTTCCTTTCCTGTCGAAAGCATATTAACATTAAAATCTTCTTCTCAATCCAACATCTTCCCAGTACTCTGTACTTGGACACTTCTATTTGATCAAGATGTGGGCTTTGTTCTTTGGAGCTTTGATTATTATAAGCATTACACATTGGGTTTACCGCTGGAGAAACCCCAGATGCAATGGCACTCTCCCACCAGGTTCAATGGGATTGCCACTTATTGGCGAGACCCTTCAGTTCTTCGCTCCAAATACTTCTTGTGACATTTCTCCATTTGTCAGAGACAGGATGAAAAGGTAAAGATCTTGTGAATGACAAAGTTGTTCAAAAAGTTGTCCGATAATCACCTCCTTCATTCGTTCTGAAGTTTTTGCTGTTGCTTTCAGATATGGACCAATATTCCGGACTAATTTGGTCGGAAGGCCAGTTGTAGTATCAACAGATCCGGATCTCAATTACTTTATCTTCCAACAAGAAGGAAAATTGTTCCAGAGCTGGTATCCGGATACATTCACGGAGATCTTTGGAAGGCAAAATGTTGGTTCGTTACATGGGTTCATGTACAAGTATCTTAAGAATATGGTGCTTAATCTCTTCGGTCCTGAAAGCCTTAAAAAAATGCTCCCTGAAGTTGAACAGACAGCATCAAATAGATTACAACTATGGTCTCATCAGGAATCAGTTGAATTGAAAGAAGCAACTGCAACTGTATTCTCATACTATCCCTCTTCTCGTAAAAAGAGTAACCAAACATTGTTTATCCTGAATCTAACAACACTTCTGATTTTCACAGATGATATTTGATCTGACGGCGAAGAAGCTGATAAGTTATGATCAAGAAAATTCTTCAGAGAATCTAAGGGAGAACTTTGTTGCATTCATACAAGGATTAATCTCCTTCCCTTTGGACATTCCAGGAACAGCATATCACGAATGCTTACAGGTAAACTGAAATCTTCCATACTAATCATTTAAATGCATCCTTTCATTCTGTTAACAATACTTGAGCACCTGCAAACTAGAAGCTCAGACCAACTAGAAGCAAACTAGCGCGTCCAAAATGTTGGCAGGCAAGAGCCACGATCAAAAACCCAGAGTAGATTAAAATACTGTCACTCGAGCACCAAATCAATTCTGCAAATGGAGGATGCACATTTCCAAACAAAATTGTCCTTTTTCATTTTTTGTCTTGACTGCTCTATGAATTCTCAGGGTAGGAAAAAGGCAATGAGAATGCTAAAGAACCTGCTACAGGAAAGACAAGCAAATCCGAGAAAGCACGAAACTGATTTTTTTGATTATGTGCTTGAAGAACTTCAAAAGAACAAAACAATCCTTACAGAGGAAATCGCTCTGGATTTAATGTTTGTGCTGCTATTTGCCAGCTTTGAAACAACTTCCCTGGGTCTAACTTTAGCTGTCAAGTTTATATCGGACCACCCATTGGTGCTAAAGGAATTGACGGTCTGTAAGAAAGTTATTAAAATTGTATTTCTCCATGATTTTTCTTTTGTGCTTCAAAACCTAACATGCTCTAGATGTTTACACTTTTCCCAGGAAGAGCACGAGGGAATTCTAAAAAATCGGGAAAATGCCAACTCTGGTCTTACATGGAAGGAATACAAATCAATGAAATTCACGTTTCAGGTGGGCCAAACACTTCGTCACCAGTTTGATATCATAATAGTAGCTTTTTGTAATATTATAAACTGACGAGCTCAACTTTGCAGGTCATTAATGAAACTGTTAGACTGGCAAACATAGTTCCAGGGATCTTCAGAAAAACACTTAGAGATATCCAGTTTAAGGGTACGTGTTTACTCGCATTCAATACATGTGTCAGTTACTACAGTGCGCAAAGAATGTTTTATGGCAATTCGAATTATTATATAAATTGGCATGGCAGGATATACCATTCCAGCAGGCTGGGCAGTAATGGTCTGTCCCCCCGCTGTACACTTAAACCCAGCAAAATATGAAGATCCACTTGCCTTCAATCCATGGAGATGGAAGGTGGGTTATATTTGAAAATCCTTTCAACTTGAAACACCTGCGGACATTTCAATACTAAAAGGAGTTCTCACCCTTCTAATCACCATGTATTTCCCATTATAATAAAACCTACTGTGGCGTACAGGGTATGGAAGTAAATGGTGCATCCAAAACTTTCATGGCCTTTGGTGGTGGCATGAGATTTTGTGTTGGAACAGAGTTTACCAAGGTGCAGATGGCTGTATTTCTACATTGCTTGGTCACAAAGTCCAGGTAATAGCATGCAAACATTTTCATACGTAAATTATCGATTGAGTGTGTTTCTGTGAATGTTCATTGCAAGTGTGCAATGGGTGTCTGTGAGTGCGCACGCATGGGTGCATGTGTGTGTGAGAGAGAGACTAACCTTCACTATTATTTAAACTTTTCAGGTGGCAAGCAATCAAAGGAGGAAATATTGTTCGAACTCCTGGTTTACAATTTCCCAGTGGTTATCACATTCAGCTCACGGAGAGAGACAAAAGATATAACTCTACTACATAATCACTTACTAGAAAGATAAAGGGCAAGTCATACCTATGGCTGGAGCCACCATATTGACAGCTTCAAACTTCGAATCTTATCCATCGGGATTGCAATCGGCAATCTGTGAGAGAGGGTCATGGTTAAAGTAACATTTGGATACTGTACGGAAGGAACAGGCAGCTCTGATTTTCACTCAGGCAGAGACAAACCTACAGTTTTGATCACGACCAAATGCAAATTCTTGTCCTTTTATTTCCTGTTTGTCAGTATATAATTTCTGTACAAAAAAGAAGGTCAAGGGCATATATATATACTCTCACACACACATGCTTATCACAATGATAATTTACTTTTAACAATTAGTGAAAATGAATCAGTCTCATCCTTTCCATGGAAAACAGCTGCCACCACTGCAATACCACTTCAAAGAATTCCATATCAGGTACACTCGCCCAAAAGAAACAAACATAACTAGAGAAAGTCAATCTGATCTTCTATAAGTCTAAAACTGGTAACATGATTCATTCCCCAATTTTCTGTCTGCTCAGCTAGCAACATTAAGTGGGAATCATCCAACAGCTCACTTCTGACTGGTTATTTTAACAGTCCTTCCATGGTCTCTCTCCTTTCTGTGTCCATGATGTCCAACTTTGGTATTCCCCACTCCATCCAAATAGACTTGCTGCATGACACTTGTTTTCTTACTTCCCCTGTGCTTACTCTTGTCCTTGTGGACATGGTGAAGATAATGATAGTACTCTGTATCCCTTCCTGAATGCCTATGCCTATGCTCTTGATGAATGGTTCTTTTCTTATGAGCATTATGCTTGTGTTGTCTTGCTCCCAACTCATGATGTCTATTCACATGAATATCTTTATTGTGTCTCCGAGTATCTCTGATTCTCTGCTCGTCAGTCCAAAGATGATCTTCCCACCAGTCATAAAGAGGGTCAAAAAGTCCTTTCTGATGCAAAAGCCATAGCAGCACAAGCACTGGAACTCAAAAGTACAATTTAGTATGCGTTCCTCATTAGAATAAGAAAAGAATGTTCCAGTTCTGTATAAAGTTTACTTTTCCTCGAAGAAGAAAAGTGTTGTTACCTGTTGGAAAAATAGACAAAAGTAGACCAAACATCACCATCCAGCTCATACATACATATTGTATGTGACAACTGAAATCAAAGAAACTGGAGCATTTCTGTCTGCCCATAAAAGGAACACAAGTTACATCAAAACAGTTGCAAGACCTAAGAAAAAGAACAAGATCTCGCGAGCCCATCTAAACAGCTAAAAAATCAGCTAATGGCCCTCTATCTAGTAGGCTTGATTTGAGCAGCTAAATAAAAAATACTACTTCCTTCAAAATTTAGCATGTCAATCAGAACTTTCTATTTCACCACAATGCCGCAGAAATTCCAGGGTGTGCAATTCACCAATATAAATGTTACTTGAAGCATTTAAGTTCATAATATAATGCAAATGCTAAATTACGGATAAATGGATGTGCACAAGCCTTAGGACACTGCAAGGAATGTATATATATATATATATATATATATATCCTAATGACAAGGGCAAAACAAAAGAGCTCAATGCATCCAGGTCCACATCAACAAGCGTAGAAAAAGGTAATCTCCTTGAAAAAAAACCTTCCAGTCATCCTAATCCAAATCAATGGACAAGTACCTGCAGGTTTTTCCAGTGATGAAGTCTACTAAGCCTTCCCAAATTCTGTTCCAAATGTTTTCAATAGATTCAAAGAAACCATTTACACTGGTCTTTGGTGGTAGAAAGGGAGCAATCTGCAAAAAGTTCGGGATTTATGTGGTTAATTCGATCATTAAGTCTACTGCCACATAATTCACCAGCATCAGTTATTATTGGACCAAAGATGAAACAAAATCACATGCTAAACTAAAACAGCATCAGCCAGTGTGTCTGAAGAAAATCAAACATTTATGAAATGGTAGATTTTAGCGGCTCTCTATAACCCCCTCTTCTGGATTTTTCTTGTCAGGTCTACACAGATATAAATGACATTTGCAAATGAAAAAAAAAAACATTAATCAAGACAATAAGAATAACCCACAAATGCAGATCAAAGAGAAGTAAAATTTTTATGCTACTGAATGGCAGAACAAGCATCTGGAAGCTTTCAGCCACACCATAGAAAATACAAATGCACTATTGAACCCTGTTGGACAGATATTAATCATGTTTCAGCAGCTTTTATGTAATTATTCCATTTAGCAACACATACACTTACATAGACAAAACACGTTTTCTATATTCTTTCCTTATTTTGCGACAATCAGTTTCAAATCCTTTTACTCCTTCACATAAGAAATTGTTCATAGAGATCTTGTTTGCATGAGTAGAAAATCGACCAGTTGCCAGGTATGTAATTGTCCCCAAACCTGTGATCCATTGTCAAGGATGGTAGCAGTAGTAAAAAATTGGCATTCCGCTCTATCAATTTCATTAAAACCAGAGTCCTTCAGAATAGCTGGATTAAAGCACAATAATTGAGACTTCAGATTTCTCTCCATCATAGTTATCACACAGTGACAAGAAAAGTTGCAATAAAACCATTGTAACCTTACCAGCACATACATATCTCGCAGCTTTATCAGTTGTTGGGTAAATTTTAAATGACCGAATTGTAATCTCGTTGGGCTTCAAAATGAAGAATTGTTCCTACAACCATTCAAACATTAAAATCGGATTGTGTCCTTTGTGAATAGTTAGGAATTATGATCAATATGGCAGTTAATGTTACCTCCATGAGCGAAACACCTCTTGAGCAGTCAAACTGCAAGGAGGAGACGATCATCATAATAGCTAAAGGTAGAATGTGTTATAGCAACTACTCCTTAAAGCATCACATGAATACAGCAATACATAATGATGGTATGTACTTATCAATATCTAATTTGAACTCTCATCCCAGTCAAATACTTTCACCAACATACATGACTTAGATCTTGTCCTTCAACTTTCTCGCATATTTTAATACTATCAACATCAACCACCCCAGACTAGAAGATTTCAAAACATAATATTTTGCGGAGATATTAGAAACTGCTTAATTTTATTATTTCCATTTTTGAAATACTGAAAAAAAAAGGTCCGAAACACGAATTTCTGTCAATGTGAAACGTAGCATAAAAAACCTTCATAATGCAATACAAAAGCACCCTGAAAGAAAGATGTCAAATTGATGTTTAATTCTCAATAACTGGCCAAAGAACGAGGAAAAACAATCACCATAGAGAAAGTAATCAACAAAAACATATCATTATCTTATAGCAATGTGATCCAAGTAAGAGTAAATATTGCATCAGCATGTATGTATGTATGTGTTTAAGCATTTTTGCATCATGACCAAATATGCCAGGACAATGTTTAAAATACCGTTAAGCTATATGACGCTTCCACTTCCCCAATATTTTCAGCAGAGACTGTAGCAACACCAAATTGAGTAAGGGCTTCAAATGTAGGGATGGTGAAACTTAAAAGTTTTCCTGGGCTCCTGCAAAAGAATGAAGATGAAGCTTAACAAATGGACACCTAAATAGAAGCATGGTGACATACACAAGCAATGACATAACTAAAAAATTGTTGAAATTGCACAAATGATAAGAATGCTACTGCAAAGAAAGTTCCCTCCCTAATCTTTTCCGGTTTTTGTAACTAATAAAATTCACTGCAATAGTGTACAAATTTATACCAGTTATTAGGATTACATCTTTTCTTTTCTGCGACTCGTAAATATGGAAAAGAAATGTTGACGTAAAAGTGATTTTAGATATTTTGCAATGATGATCATGCTACAGTAAACAAGTTAAAGGACTCTAGGCATTAAAAGAAGTAATCCGAGCTTTTTAGTTAATTATTAATCCATGAACCAACTATCATTGCTCATACAGATGGAGCAACACCCCATGAACCATGGCCGTAATTCTGAACCCATGAACCTACATATTAATATCTTATCACCAATTGTTTAAAATCATGCCTTTGGTTAAACCATTTTATCATCAGAAAGTTTCATCACAAAAAGTAAGTATAGATATCAAACCTTTGGTAGACGTATTCAATGTCATCAGCAGTTAGTTCTATCAAAAGGTTTGTGTTAAGAACTTCAGTAATTCCTATAGAGAACGAATGAGTCCCTGCATTCTGCAGTTGAATCATATCAGTTATAAAATTCAAATAGTTTACATATTGTTGAACATCAGATCTAAAATTGCGGAAACATAACTGGATGCTGGTTTATCCTTTCAAACCTTCCTTCCACGCCATATAGTGGCAACTGCTTCCTCCTAATTCGGTTCTGATCGGCCTGCCATAAATAAAGTACCCTCTTCTTAGCTCCATGCAACAGCTGTAGAAATCTGTTCAAGGTACAGAAATTGGGACTAGGAGAGGCTTAAATGGGGACACAAATTACAGAGACCACTACTAGCTGACAAACTAACATCATGGAAATTCCACAACTGATTATGCAAGCAACTCCAAAATGGTGAAGCACAGAAGTTGGGCTGCCCACTGAAAGCTTCATAACTGACACCAATTTTGTTGCATTCAACACCATCTAAGGTAAATCTCACTCTCTCAAGCAGCATCCACATTGAAAAATTCCTTCCCAGATCCTGTGGTTGTCCAGGTTCACCCTTCCACGACAAGATAAGAAACTCTCAACACTACAGTATTGTGCATTTGCAATTACCAATCAATAACAGATGAAAAAGACTTTCCTTTCTTCTTGCCTCCTTTTTTTTTTATTTGGATACAATGATAGAGATTTGAATTACATATCATTCCCTTTACCATTGATTTCATTACCATTGCGCTATAAGCTATTGGTAAAAAGATATTATTTCTAAGAAAAACATCTTGAGAAATTTGACATGCATAACTAACTTGATAAAAAGTTCTGCTTCTTTCCCCTTAGGCTAGCACACTTCCATGGTAATCATATTAGTGAGGGAGGCATACCTGCCTTGGAATGACGAGGTAGAAGTCCTCAAATGATGGAATATTCGAGTATCCAACAAAATCTCCAATGAGATTAACCCTTAGAAAATTATCCTTGGATGTTACTGTTCTATTTTCGGGGCCCACAGTAACTTCCTGCAAGCAAAACCGAAAGAGTCTTCAGCTAGAGGATATTTATCATGGACTTTTAAAATTAGGAAGAATATAGCAAGAAATATGAAATACCATCCAAAATCAATCTCAAACAATTCCATTTGAGTGCAAAAGTGAAACAACTTAAAGCAGTGATGACACTTATTAAATTTAGAACAAGAGATGGAGAAAAGGTGGAAAGAAAAGTAAATTCATTTCACTTGCAAAAGTGAGGAAATAAGAAAGATGAACTTAGATAAAAAGGAAAAAAAATGAAAATCAAGCCAGGCCTGCACAATGTACTCTACCATCAAATGTGCAACAGACCAGAGAGACATTTATTTCAGTATTATGTTAGAATCCCTCAATCATGTTTAACTCGGACTGGAATCAAGTTTTTTGATTCTCCCATTTCAAGTAATTGCAAACAAGTTAAGCAGGCATATGCTCCAATTAGCAATTCTAGAGCAGATGCTGGAGTGAAATAGAAAGAACGGAAACATGAAATCATGCCAAGCCCATACTGTACTCTACCATCAAATTTGCAACAGACTAGCAGAACATTTATTTCAGTATCATGTTAGAAGCCCTCAATCATGTTTAATTCAGACCAGGATTTTATTTTATTTTTCAGTCTCCCTCGGCATTCAAGTAATTGCAAACAAGTTAAGCAGGCATCTGTTCCAACGAGCAATTCTAGAGCAGAAGCTGAGTAAAATAAATTGAACAGTTCGTATACAGAGGCAATTGATGTAGAGAAAAATATACCGAAACTTTAGATCCTGTCTTCACCTCAATTCGTACACTGAAACCCATTGATCGCTGTCCAATACCAAAAACATGGAACCTAAATGAACAATGAAATATTAGTCTTGCATAAAATCAAACACTTGTAAAAGTTAGAAGGAAAGATATTTATGATAGACAGCAATTAACCAGAAAATACAAGACTAAACTGAACTATCTATAATCTGTTCATTAATAATATTCATGGCAATGCAATTAACAAGATTCTTCTTAGAACCATATTTCTCATTCATTAAACGAGTCAAGTTCAGCAAAAAATGAGGATGCCATTTAAAAACAGTGGATGCTTCGAAAATTTCACATGCCTAAATTGTGAAAAGATTGTTAATAATTTATATCATAAGAGAATTGAAAGGCAATAAGATAAGTCTGTGCCCAACTTGCTTATTGACACCCATTTGTATTCATCAGCATGGCATGAGTTTCCGCTTCTAACATCTATAATCAAATATTAATTATTGAACTAACAAAAAACCGCATTGCGTGTCCTCATACAACTTTTTATTGATTGGATGGGGTTTTACTAGCAAAGAAACATCAAAAGGAAAACAATTTATCCTAAAAGCCATACCAATCACCTGGAAATCTGACGCAGTGTGCAGTGTTGGCCTTCCCTTTCATCAGTTTGTCGACTGCTCAAAACAAAGGTATACATTGATAATAAAATTGCAATCTGCATCTTAAGAGGCAAACTGAGAATGTCGGACATATGACAAGGCACTTACAAAAGTTTCCGCATGATGATGGTACCCGCCGTTGGGGCCCACAAGGACAACAGAGTGGCTAAGCAGAGAAGAGAGAAGAGAAAGGAAGAGGGGAGTAATAAAACATGTGAAGAAAAGGAGAATATGGTATTATCACCAACACAAAAGGTAAATCTTTGCATATAGAGTCCTGTTTAAAGAATAGGTTTAATTGCTAACTAGGAAAACTTTGGTAGATATGGTGCTGCAAAATCCACTATGGAACCATGTACTACTAAACATGCATGTACAAGTGTAGGGTGTGTATGTGGGGTAGGTGCTTGTGGAATCCAAATGAGATTCAAGAAATCAGAAATGCCACCTGACTATGCTCGATAATGTGGCCATTTTCATCTTGTAACCTACAAAACAGTTACTCTGAGGCAGTTAGTCCAGTAAGCATGCACACAAAAGAACTTTCAACTTTTTTATAACTTAATCTCACTTTCCAGGCTAGAAGAAGACGATCGAAGAAACAGTCCAAATGAACACAGAAGCTTTGGTCTCTAAAAGAAAAGGACCATTTCTCGCAAATGTTGGTTGATCACAACGGACCGGATAATAAACAACACTTTGAACTTTACTTCCAATCGGCTGATCACATGCTTTAACAAATTGGCAAAACAACTAGTGCCAAAGAACTGGACAGTGTTGCTTTAAAAAATAAAATAAAAAGGGGGAGAAATGAGTCACCTCTCACATATCTTGACAACATTTGCACCGGCATCCCGGTCACATTTGCGCGTCTTAACATAATACTCTTCAGGTTTATAAGCAACATCCTACAAATTACAACCATAAGTAATTTGACAAGGTTATCGACCTATCAATTAAGCATTAGAACCACAAATGATGTGTGCTTCTTTTTTACAAGTAACCAAGAAACCGCGCCGCACCCGTATATAAGTAAGTTCATACAAAGCATACGCAGCCGTTTTATTGATTGTTATCACCGGCGGTACTCTCACTGTTTCCATCAAGTCAGTTGCATTCTCCTCCACTTCCGCTATTTCCGCCACAATCGACGCCTCTCCACCACTCTACACCAAAACGAGAAGAATTGGGGATTTTTGTTAACAACATTAATTAATCTCGATAATTAGACAATAGTTAATTAATTAATTAAAAAAAAGAGAGAGAGACTTACAGAACCGCTGGGAACAGCCATGTTTAAGACGATTTTTCTGGTGCAATTGAGATCATTATCAGAATCTGAGGCTTTCTCGCATCTTTCAAGCTTCGATTTCGACAAAATCTCTATACTTTGCACGGTAAAATAACTTAGGAAGATGCAGAAAATCAAGAATATCACTTCATAATGCCTCCTCATCTTTCTTTTTTTTCTTTTTTCTTTTTTTGAGTATGTTAATCGATGGGATATTTTTCATTATATTATATATAAAGAAAAAGAGCGAGTTTGGCGGGTTTTGGGTGTGCTTTCAAAAACGTAACCGCCATTTAACGGTTACTTCAACAGGTACACCTAACACTACTCTCCTCTCTCGAAAGGCCAATTCTGCTGTGCTGACATTGACACCAACGATATTCTTTTTGAAGGAAAATTGACTAATCGAGGGCTCCTACGACGACACCGCTTTCAGATTTAGTGGCCCAATCTTGGCCTGATACCTTAGGGTGCCCTTGGTAAGTTGGGCTGAACAGTACAGATTAAAATAGACTGGCCTGGACAATAAATATGAAATTGGATTAGATTGGATTGGAATGGAGGCAATTTTTGCTTATTAGTATATATTTTTCAAATATTGACAACGAAATTAACAAAATAGCATATTTTATACATGTTTTAATTGGAAAAAAAAAACATTTAAATTTATCGCTACTCTAAAAACACAACATTTCAAATAAAAAAATGAATTGCGCATGAGAGAGGAGAGAGGGTAGAGAGAGAAAAAAGAAAAAGAAATTCTATAGGCATACCAAAGCTCCAATTATGACATTATTTATACTATTAAAAAGATCTCAACGATACGAATTCAACAACACCAAATAGGATCACCAACTATGACTTGAGTGTGTTACACTCGCCTCCCAAAGATGATGATTGGCTCATTTGTTTTGGTGACAAGTGTTACCCACTACATTTATCATTGGTCACTTTCTTTGGTGTTTTTTGTTTCGTCTCGTTGATATTTTTCTGATGGTACCGATAATGTTATAATTGGAGCTTCAGTGTGCCTCTGAGATGTTTTTTTCTCTCTCTTATCTCTTCACAAAATACAATAGGGAGAGAGGAGAGAGAGAAAATAAAAAAAGACCATAGAGTCATATCAAAACTCCGATTACGATATTATCGATACCATCAGAAAAACCTCGACGAGATAAATTTAATGATACTAAGAAAAGTCACCAGAGATAAATAGAGTGGATCACATTTGTTGTCAAAGGCAAATGAGTCACCTGCCATCTTTAGACTACAACTGAGGCACACTCAGGTCATCGTTGGTGACCTTTTCTTAATGTTTTTAGATTCATTTCGTTGATATATAGTTTTGTATGGTGTCGATGGTGTCGTAATGGAAGTTTCGATCTGCCTCTAGTGTCTCTTTTTGATTATTTTTTTATCTACCCTCTCTCCTCTTCTATTTCACTAATTATTTTTCAAACAGTGTTATTTTATCAATATATACATGTTTTTAGCTGGCTAATGGGAGTCATAGATTTGAGTTTTCTAGAATATCTAAGAAAAACATGCTAATTTTCAAAAAATATATGGAATGGACCGGATATATATATCCTTGTCTTATATTTGGTTTAGTTGGTGGATTAAGCTTTTGTAAAATTCATTTTGATCTTTTAAATTTTTTAGATAATTTATTTTAGTACTTATATTTTATTTGTATAACATTCAGTCCTTTGTGTAATTTTTATCCTCTAAGTTTTCAGTATATGCATTTAGTTTCTAGATCAGAAAAGTTCTTGCAATAAAATCCCTATATAGATTTTATTTTAATAAACTTATCAAACTTTAATCAATCAAATAAATAAATGAATGAATGATAAATGGATAATATTAAAAAAAATGAGAAATAATGATCTGATCAATGATATTGGAGATCAATGATATTGGAGAAGCTTGTTTCACTTGCTATGATGGCCCAAGAATTTTGTATCTAGAATAAATTTGGACAATCCTTTGCCTTTACCAATTCAGCAAGTTTTGTTCAATGTTCAATCTTGTTTTGTCCAAACAATATATAATTTGTCACGTTCAGTCCAGTCTTGTTTTATCCAATACACTAAACGCATTTAATGAAAAGGTGATCTAATTTTAACAGTGGATTAGTATTTCCTCGTAATGAGATTATTATCTTATCCAAACAAGATAATGAATAAACCATTTATTTATGTATATACATTAATGTATTCATGAAAAAAATCTTATTTTACACCTTTTTTTGTATAATAGAACTGAAGATGATAAAGAGAAAACTCATGTGCATGCAGGATTTTATTTTTAAAAGTAAGAAATACGAAAGCCAAAGACATTAAAAGAGAAAAAGGTCAGAAGAATTTATAAATCTACAAATCAAATGTGACATGGAAAAAAAATGGAGGATTTGAAAGAAGAGTTGGAGATTTTATCTGAGAATTAATAAAAGAAATTGTGATTGTGGACCAGGATTGGATGTGCCTTATTAATAGGAGATCTAGTTAAATTTAAATTTAAACTTTTAAAAAAAATTAAAAGCTATTAGCAAATCACTGTAGCATTAGATTCATTGCACCTAAATGGAATAATATAATGATTCTTTTGTAATTTTCAAATAAAACTAATTAACTTGTTATTGGATAATAGAGTGTTTTTAACTGAATTCTATTAGTCATTATCATATTAAATAAAAATAAATTGATTTTTTAATATTTTATTAGTATAATGAAATGACTAAATACCATTAAAAATATAAAAAAAATTAAACTGACGCCTAGAGATTTTTATATTTTTGTTTTTAAAAACACATTTACATGATTAAGTTACAATTAAAATCAAAATATATTTAGCTTACGTTTTCATCATTTCATTCCTTTTTTTTTATTAATATAATAAGGTTTATTTAGGGTCTATTTGGTTATTTAATAAACATAAATTGTGTTGCACGTATTAGTGTGTGGGTAGTGGTCGAACTATTCGGGTGGCACATATAGAGTTGCTTGACGACAAAGCATCAGCTTCTGGGATTGCGTTTGATTCATGTTAACAACCCTTCCATCTTTGGGCAGCACGTGGGGTCAACGGACCTTCGGTTTGGTGCCAGCAACCCCTTTTTTTTCTTTTTATTTTGTCTATCTTCCTCAATTTTCATATCTGACCCTTCAAATCTTTAAAGCAACCCTTCAATTTATTTATTTATTCATGTTTGGTTCTTGTTCTTTTTATTACTATTTGTTCTACATGAAATAATTTATAAAATTGAATTGTTTTTCAATTCCATCCTCTCTTTTTTTTCATATATTAGACTTGGTCCCATTTGTTTTATTGTTGTTTTTTTAGTTGATATAATTTTTAATTTTTTTAAGATTTCATCCTCTATTTTTTTTCCTATTAGATTTGATCTTCATTCTTTTTATTGTTGTTTTTTTTACTTCTACAAATTTTTTAAATTGATATATTTTTTTTAATTTCATACTTCGTTATTAAATTGATTGAAAATTGAGATTCTTAATCGAATTCAAGTTTAAAATTTAGCGGGTTGTGAGTTTGAAAGATTAACTTATATTTAAGAAATTGGTTCGAGTTTGCTTTTTTTTTTTCCTTCTTAAAGATCATTTTCTTATCTGCAATTTGTTCCATTATAATGGTCCTCAATGTTGTTAGTTCTGATGCATTTGTCTGCAAATGTTGAACTCCTCCATTTTTCTCTGTGCAGCCTCAATGGATGGCCCCTGAAGTCCTCCGGAATGAACCTTCAAATGAAAAGTAATTCATGAAACCGAACCCTGTTATTCTACAAATGGACAAGTGCTGCTTTTCTTCTTTCATGCTAAACAGATTCAATAGAATTGCTTGCTTGCCAAGAGTGGAGGTGACACGGTCCCTCTTTCATCATCTAGCATTCTTAACTCTTGATGTCCTGGACAACTGTCACCTTGTTTCTAGCTCAGAGATCAACGATGTTCAAGCAGAAATCATTAAACCTGATTATCAGCCGAGGTAAAGAAGGGCCATTTTCTCTCTAATTTCTTTTAATTATATCCTTACCAATATTATTCTGAAAATCTAGTTTATGGCATACCCAGTTTCTGCACAGGTCTGATGTGTTTGGTTTCGGTGTCATCCTATGGGAACCAATGACTGTCCCCATTCCATGGATCAAGTTAGATTCCTTAGAGGTATATTACTCTTAATACGCATCTCTTCCATATTACCTTAACGACAGAATGCATGAACATGCTTGTTAATCATCTTCTTGAATTTCTTATAAAATTTGACTGAAATGTGTTTCTTCCATTTAAGAGGTAGCTGGAGTTGTAGGCTTCATGGATAGAAGATTGGTTTTACCAGAAAGCCTTGATCCCATGGTAGCAACTATTATCAGCGATTGTTGGCGAAGGTACTTTCTAAATGTACCCCTACATTTTTCTTAGTAGTAAAATGGGAACTTGCATTTTAATGGAAACCAATTATTTGTTCCAGTTATACAAGCAGCGATCCTGAAGAACGTCCATTTCGAGGAGATAATTCAACGAATGACTAGCATGGTCCAAGAGATTCCTGTAGCAACGGTTCAGAGGACTCCATAGCTTTGAAATTTGAGTTAGATAAATCTGCACAAGAACTCAGCCAGATGAAATACACGTCTTCTTGTTGCTTAACAAGATAGTTGAAGATTGATTAGTGTAGGAAACTGACAAATGTAATTGTAATCATCTGTTTTTCTTTCTTTTTGTTCTGGGGGGGTTGTTAATATTCTCATGAAATCAGCTATAGTGTCTCAACTCGTTAAGAGAATGTTAGTTGAAGCCATGCCAACATGATCCGGTGCGTGCTACTACATCCATAATTGAAGACAATTTACAAAATGTCTGGTGTTCGTGCAAATTATGTTCTATATGCACCATAGCCAATCTATCACCATGTGCAGGAATTTCTAATCTCAACTCATGACTTCTGATTTCATCTTTGTTTTGCTTCATCGTTCATGACAATCAAAATCCCATGGAGAGAAGTCGTCCGGATGTAGTTTTCTTTTTTATTATTGTCCTGCTTCCACAGGCGGCCGAAGGTGTTTGTTTACGTGTCTTGAAATTGGTGTTATGAACGTGGTAGATGTTTTTTTTTGTTTGGAAGTTTATTAAAATATTATTTTTTTATTTTTAAAATTTTATTTTAACCATACATACATTAAAACTATTTAAAAAAATTAAAAAAATTAATTTAAAATAATAAAAAAAAAATTTAAACAAAAATTAATAAATTTAACCTCAGTACCAAACTTTTTGACTAGTCTCACTCAGCTTAATTGACTAGTAGATGAATTAATATTTTTTATTTCGCTTTTAATCATGATTGGGACTATCTAATAATATTTAGTAATGGTTTGAAATTGTGGTAATAATTCTAGTTTAAAATATTTTTTATTTAAAAATATATTAAAATAATATATTTTTATTTTAAAAAAATTAATATTAACACATCAAAATAATTTAAAAATATAAAAAAAAATTAACAAAAATATAAAAATATAAAAAAATCACCGCATTTCTAAATATACCCTTAACCTGTGATTTGTGTGGGCTTTGACCAGTCAGCATTCACAGCTGCAGATAATTTTGACCAAGCTGTCCAATATCCTTCCACACCCGTGAGCTAAACAGTTATAAATGTTTAAAATTTGGTATGCAGAAAACGTCGGTTCATTTGACCAGGTCTCCTATTTTGACCATCACAACTCTTTAGAGTCTTAGACCATCAATCCAGTGTACGACCCGTTACACTTTCAGTTCCACCTGTCATGGTCACAATGGCAAAATAAATCATCAACCACAGCAAGATAATTTTTTTAATTTGATACTGATGTCGATGCGACACCGAACTGAATAATAATAATAATAATAATAAAGTATTATAAGTATTTTAGTGATTGTTTTTTTAAAATATTTGTAAAATATATATTAAAATAATATTTTTAATTTTTAAAAAATTATTTTTAACATCAATACATTAAAACATTATAAAAATATAATATAATATGTGTATTTTTAAAAATTTTAAAAAATTATTTTTGACATCAACATATTAAAATATTATGAAAATATAAAAAAAATTAAATAAAAATATGAATAATTTTTTAATAAAATACTATTTAAAATATAATTTCAAACAGCTCATAAATCATGAAATTAGTATGATATGTTTTTTCTTTTAATTTTGGCTTTTTTTTCTTTCTATTTTTTTCTTGAAAAAAATAATTTTTTTTTCATAAAAATGATATTTAATTTATAGGCGAAACACTATTAAAAACCGATAGAATAAAAATAAATTATACCTTATAAATCAATGCAAGTACTAAGTGTGTGGATAAAATAGCAAAGAAATAAAGTTTCCAGATAAAAAATAGAAAAAAAAATGCACATTGAAATAAACAATATCGTCTACAGTGCTTCAAGACACAACCTACTGTAAAAGTGGGTTCTATTTTAATGGAGAAAAAAGGTATAAAATTAAGAAAGAAAAATATATATAAGGAAGACCTCCCCCAAAAAAAAAAATTTACCCCTCCCCCTCGTTAAAGGTTGATTCTTTAACCTAGACATCCCTTTCCCTTCCCTCGAATAACAGGTAGAAATGGTGAATGTTACCATCAAAAGTTTTTACCTCGTGTCCCGCTCTCCTCGGGTATTATAAACCTCAATTTCCCTTAAATAGCACACTAGATGACTGACATCTCAATTCTTTTTCTAAAAAAAAAAATCAACAACAGATAAAAGACCAAGTCAATTACATTACATTACACTATACTAAGGGAGGGTTTGGAACGTGATATAAATAGTGTTTTTTAAAATTTAATTTCTTTTATTTAAATTGATTTTGTTTTTTTATGTTTTCGAATCGATTTGATATGCTGATATCAAAAATAATTTTTAAAAAATAAAAAAAAAATTATTTTGATGTATTTCTAAACGAAAAGCATTTTCAACCGTCACCACTATCACAATCTCAAACACACCCTATTAACTTTTTATAGTGTGAAAAGCTGATTGTATTTTTTGGTGGGCAAAATAGCATGCTTTAGTAGAGGTATGATGGTATTTTTCATGGAACATGATGGTCATTACTTGAAAGGAAAAGACTGGATGGTATTTTTATGTTTTCTTTGTATAGTGTAATTATTTAATTGCCCTTGAAAAACAAAAAAAATACATGGGTTAAGGGGCTTTTTAGTCCGACTTGATTTTTAAACAAGTAAATTATTTTATTACCTCTAAAATTATAAACAATTATCTTTGATTTAGGAGTTTTTTGTCATTTACATGTGATCATTTGGTAGTTATTGGGGGCATTAGGATAATTTGATAAATTAAAAAAATTAAAAAATTGATTGAACAGTGTCAATCGCCTTTGAACGGCAGGTGCGACGCCGTTCGGTGGGCTGTGATTCCAAGGTGGCTTTCAAAGTGTTTCGTCGTTCCTCCACTGATCAACGATGCGTGTAGTCCTATGGCGGCTAATCTAGCACCTATGACCTTTATTTTTGTTTTTTTCCATTCCCCTACTTGATTTTCACGCATATAATTAAAAAAATCAAATCAGCCCCTAAAGCTTGTTGCACTTAATATTTTAACCATATTCTTTTTATTACAATTTTTAAAATTTAGAATACTTTATAAAATTAAGGAGTTTTTTCAATTTCATCCTTGTTCTCCCTGCTGCAATTGTTTTTTATTTATAATAGTTTATTAAATTAAGAATTGTTTTTAATTTCATCCCCATGCAATATTTTTATCTATCACATTTGATTTCTATTCTTTTAGTAACTATTTTTTTAGATGATTTTTGCAATTTTTTTTTTGTAGTTTCATCATTCTTTAGTTTTTTTCTTTCAAATCCAATCTTTTTCTTATTATTGTACTTTTTTTTACCTTGCAATATCTTTTTAATTTGATTTTTTTTTGCATCATCCAACATTTAACTAGCCAGGTGTTTAGCTTCTTAGTTGAGTCCATATCTAAATATAATGGTTTACATGTTTAAGATATTAACCCCGATTTACGAAATTGACTCAGATATCTTTTTTTTTTTCTTTTTTTTTAGTTTATTGTTTCATCCTTAGCATCTTGTTATTCTATGATATTTTTTAGTTGTTTTGAAAAAAACATAGGCTGCATTGGTTTTTTTTTCTGTCACTATTTAATTTAGCTTTTTTAAAGAATTTTTGTTTTAAATATCCTCTAACATTTAATTTTTTAGATATTGAGCTCCTAGATTGAGCTTGGGTTAAAAATTTAACAGATTATGGATTTGAGAGTTTAACTCGGGTTTATATTTTACAAGGTTCACTCAGGCTTGATTGATTTTTTTTTTTAAGCTACACACACACACACTTTTTTTACTCTCTTTCTATAAGGTTTATTTTTCTTTTTAAAATAACAAGGGCTGTTTTGAGTTTTTTTTTTTTGTCTTTGTTAAATTTTGCTTCTTTAAAAAGGATTTTTTTTAATTAAATTAAATTTATTAATTTCATTTTTTTGGCATTTAATTTGAGGAAATATTAAAGGAATTTTTTTTTTAAATTGGTACTTTTTGTTTTTTTACCTTTTTTTTCTATAGAGTTATCAAGATATTATTTTCGGGTCATGGATTCAACAGATTTACCAGATTTGACCTAGATTTTTTTGCTGCTATTTAAATTTTTTTATTAAAATCTTAATATTTTTAAAAATAAATTTGTATTATTTTAATATTTTTTTATAAAAAAAATAATAGACCCGTGGCATAACACTACACCGAACTAATAAAACATATGTGATTTTCATGTATCTCCGCCGTTTGAGATTACTTCCCTCTTTTCTTTTATTTCCTTTCTAAGCTCATAATCTTCTCCTTTACCCGCGTGATTCGAAAGCAACGATGAATCCAGGTTGCTAGGATCATATTACAAAATATAAATTGTTGAGATGTCTAATAGAACTAATGTTCAGGTACAGAACATGAATTTTTTACATTGCCAACCTATATTAATATTTCATATAGCTCTGTTATTTTAAGAACCCCAGTTATTTAATATTTCATCCATTTAAATTGATATAAATTAATTAATAATAAATTCTATATGATTTTTATTGATGAAATCCATATACAGAATTGAAAATAAAAAATATATGAACTTTAATTATTTCATATAGCTTGATTCAGATAGATTGAAGTCTCTCACCTTTTGTTTTTTTGGAACATTCTCATTTCATTCTGAAATTGTTAGCTATTGCAATCAAGATAATATTTATTCGAAACTTAATTTTTTTTTAATTAACAAGTTTTTAGTATTTTTAAATTGTTTTAATATAAAAAATTAATTTTAAAAAATTAAAAATATATATTATTTTAATATATTTTCAAATAAAAAAAAAAACAGTTACCACAATATACTCTTAGGACCTGTTTGTTTATGTGTTTCAATATTTTTGAAATTTTTATTTATTTATTTTAAATTAATATTTTAAATATTTTAATATTATTTGAATGTGATAATATTAAAAATAATTTTTTTAAAATAAAAAATATTATTATAATTGTTTTTTAAATAAAAATACTTAAAAAAATAAAAAAAATATCTTAACTGAAGACATTCCGTAATGTGGTTGTAATCAGTCGTTTTCTTCGAGAGGCGATCCCGGCCAAGAAAATATGAATCGGGAAGATCTGCTCGGATCCACCTGATTGAACTATTTGTGGGGAGCAGGCGCTTTTCTTATCGAGGAGATCTTTCCTTCTCCACCCCTGAGATCTGATCAATCAATGTGGTGGCCCACTGTTTTTAACTGATAATACAGGTCGAATTCGTGGGCCTAGATTCTCAACAATGACTGGCTAATGAAATTTTGCACGCTATGAAAAGAAAAGGAAAAAAAATGCAAGGCTTTATGGGGGTAAATAAGGTAAAATGGAGGCTTGAACCGACCATGTTCCCATCTCAGGGAAACTAATTACGTGGCTAAAAATGTCTATTATCCACTCCTGTTAGCTTTACGTGCAGTCGCATCAGGACAGACGATGCAGGTTCTCCCACACCTTCCATCATTCCATGTCACGTTTTTCCATTTCCCTTTCTGTCCCATTCAAGACTCTCTCTTTTTTTTTCTGCCTTTCCATTCACGAGCTCATGACATCTTTTAAAACAGTAAAATAGTATTATCAGTACTCGACACTATATGTACCTCATTAAATATTATTTTTTATGATAAAATATATTAAAATAATATTTTTTAAAATCAATACATCAAATCAAAACAATATAAAATATATTAAAAACTTAATTTTTAATAAAAAAATTAAATTTTTTAAAAACACAAATTAACCAACGTTTTCAAATGCTTCCTAAATATATGACTTATGAGAATTTTATGCATATAACAATAAAATTATATATATATATATATATATATATATATATTACATCTTTTTAATTTTTTCAAACTAAATACAATTAAATTTAAAGCTTTTCTAAATAATAGAAGTGAGTGGTCTTGAAACACCACATAATTATGGTATTATAGAATATAGGGTTAATTACATCAAACCTTCTGTCGTGTGATATTTTTATTGATTTATTTAAAAAAATATATTTTATATTATGAAGTTTATATATTAACAACACTTTATATCCTATTGCTTTTGTGTAAAAAATAATCAACAAGGAATATTAATTTATTTATAAGATTATCATTATATTCTATTTAATACACCAGAGTCTCTTTTGCATTAAACTAATGAAAATGTCATGCGATGCCTGAAGACTTTGGCTTCTTCACTCTGTTTTCTCTGGTACATCGAGGTTGGGTTCTGTTTTATGATATAAAACATTTCCAGTGTCACTAACATCTAGTTTGTCAATTCTGATATGGTTCATGTTTTGTTTTTTTAATTTGAAGAATATGTTTTGATTTGGAAGTATTATAGTGTGTTATTTTAAGGTTGTATTGTTCACATTATATATATAATTTTAAATATTAATTCAACAAAATTTTTTTAATTCAAATCCAAAAATAATTTAATTCAAAATTATATTTAAAATTCAAACATAAATATTTATACATAAATTTAAAATTTAATTAACTTAAAAAATAACTGGATAAATAGTAAAAATTTAGTTTGAAGAGTCTTTTTTATAAAATCACCGAGGTTGGTTGTTGGTTTTTTTTTTTTTTTACAATCCTTCCTGATCTATCATTGTTTTTTTCTATTTTGTTTTGCTGGCTTTCCTGCACAGTTGTTTTTATCCTCACATGATTACATAAAAAAAAAGAATCCAGAAAGTTTTAGTATATTATTCTTATATTTTATGATATATCCGCGACATGATCATCAATTTTTTTTTAATTACTTTTTTAATTACTTTTATGATCATGATAAAAAAATTGTCAAAAAATAAAATAAAAATAAACACATTAATATGGTGAAGATGTTTTAGTTAAAGACATCTATTTTTTATCCTTATTCTGGATCTTTCGAAGTCTTTTAAATTTTTATTTTAATCTCCATCAATTTTTATTAAACAAATCACATTGTTTAAGAAAATTGTATTTTTAAGTTAAGAAAATTTGGTTAATAAGAAAAAAAAATTATATCAGCAAATTATTTTTTATAAAATTTAATTATTAGCTTTCTCATAAAAAAAATTATCTGTAATAAAATAAAAAAATTAAATTTCTCCCTATAATATAATATTTTGATCTATATTTATTTCTTAACCTTTTAATTTAGTATTTAATCTGTATTAATATTTTTTTAATATTTTTTTATATATATAATTCTTGATTTATTTGATTTAATATAAATGTTAAATTTTTTATTAAAAAGAAAATTCTTTCTCAATCCTAAAAATACATTAATAGTGCTAATATATCTTTTTTACGTTCATAAATATTTTTGATATGATCCGTCACAGAGTACAAATAAATTAATTAGAAATGAAAAAAATATAAATGTTTGAGTACACGCGCAATGAAGCGAATGTACTTTCCCCGTACCCAAAATACACCACTCCTATTAAATTGTGCCATCAGTTTCCAAATCGTATAAAATTCCCCGGATTTATGACCCACCTATGAAATTCCAACAAACACCTTCTCTTACATTCCTTACTTCACTTCCACCATAGCATTCAAGAGTAAATTAAACTCTCCCACCTCCTCCTCCTCTCTCGCTATTTCTCGTAGCAAATGCAAACCGCGGACACCGAAAAACCATCGTTGATACTCCCCTCTCACTGAATGGGCAAAGCTTCCAAATGGTTCCGTGCCGTTCTCGGATTAAAAAAACCCGACCCACCACTAGACCACCCCCAAACCACTCGTTCTAAAGACAAACGGAGATGGAGTTTTGTTAAGTCCCGCCGTGAAAAAGACCACGACCACCAACAGCGACAACAAGATATTGAAGCCAGTAAAACTGGTGTTCTGTACGGGCAGGAGTTTGAGGAGGACCCCAACAAGCATGCGGTCGCTGTGGCTGCTGCTACCGCTGCAGTCGCGGAGGCTGCTGTTGCAGCGGCTCAGGCAGCTGCCGAGGTTGTGAGACTTACGAGTAGTGGGAGGTGTGTTAATAACAGTGTCGCGAACGTTAGCGGGAGTCTTGGATTACGTGAAGACCTCGCTGCTGTTAAGATTCAAGCTGCTTTCCGTGGCTACCTGGTAATATAATTCGCCCCTCTCTTTCTTTTCTTTCCTTCTAACGTCCCCTATTCTTCAATTCTATTCTGTTTCAGAATATTAATCTTTTTTAATTAGTTAGGTATTTTAGCCTATTTGTGTGGATTAGCACTATTTAGTTGTTAAAACAAAAAAAAAAGTGTTTTCTTAACTGAGTTATACGATTTCGTGTCTAAGCTTCTTCTCTTTCACGTATTTTTTTTTGTTTGAAGGAGATGGGATTTTTGTTTTGCATTCAATCACCTCCTCTGCTAAGTTACAAAAACGGATTCGTTTCCACTCTTGCAGTATTCTTTTTTTTCCTTTTTCATTGCATTCTCACATGAGTTGTTCTGTTCTGTCGTTTTGTTTAAAGAAACTCAGTGTCCGAATGAGAATGCTTTTTTGGACGGAGGTTTTTCTCTTTCCATTTACAAGTCCTATAATTGAATTATATATGGTGCTAGTATTAATAGTTGTTGTGTAGTGCCTATCACCTTACCGGGGTGTGTAACATGCACCATCCCAAAATCCACGTGGACCTAAAATTTTCACCTCTATCTTGGTTGAGTTGGGATTTTCAGCATTTAATGGAAAGAATTTTGTTCCTGCACTTTCGATTGATGTTTCCTTTTTGTTTGGTGGAATAATGTCAAGGGGTGCCATTTCTTATGGTTGGTGCGAGTTTTATTAAGAAATAAATTAAAATAGTTTTTTATTTTTTAAAAATTAATGTTGAAATTATCACATCAAAATAATTAAAAAACATATATAAAAAGGTTAATTTTAAGCTAAATAATTTTAAATTTTTTTTAAACATGGGATCAACTTGGACTCGAGATCATGTTTTTGTCAAGTTTAATTAGTGGAGTATGGTTTTTGTCGGTGTGTTTGTTAAGTTGATCGGCATGTCTTGTGGCTTAAATGTTTTTGGTTTGACGTGGAAAATTGTCTTACCTAATGGTTAACCTACAGGTGTTTATTTTTGGACCACAAGGGTCGTTTATCTGCATGATAATAACTTCATGAACAAGATGGGTTTGTCTAATCCGGTAGTGTTATATTCCAAATTGTGGGGTCCAGCCTATAAATTGTTAATTCTTCTATGGATTTTAGCTTTTTTGTCTGTAATTGTGATAATGATTGGTTTTTAATATGATTTTTGTTTAAAAATATATTAAAATAATATTTTTTTAATGTTTTAAAAATATATTTTACATTATCATTTTAAAGTTTAAAACGATAAAAAAATATTAAAAAAAATTAATTTAAAAAAAACATTCAAAGTTTTGGGAAACAGGATTTCAGTAGCGATCCCAAACAACCTCTAATGCCGTAGAAATTAGATACAAAAAGAAGTTTATGAATTAAGGAATGTGGTCGTTAAATCTTGCTTAAATTTTCAAATTGATTGGACCATTGAACCATATTAATTGACCTTTTGAGGTTCCTCTTTTCCATGTATGTTCTTGCTCTCATCCATCTCACTGGTCTTGCAAATAGGTGAGGGTGGGTCCGAACTAACAAAAAGTTCACATGTTTCCTCTGTCCGGAATGAATTTTTTGAAGATGAAAGTTGGGTTAGTTGGTTTCTTTAATATGGTATTACTAAAGTCAGAGGCTCGTGGATTACTTTTATACTTTTCCCTCTGGGTAGGGCGGCTAGTGAGATGTCATTGTCATCTATAATGTAGTGTCAGATGGGATCAACGCTTTCTTTTAAGGCTATGTCCTGTTTCCCTTCAAATTTTCAAGGTGGTGTGACTTTATGTTTTGTTTGGCGCCATAATTTTAAGCTGTCTTTCAAATTGCAGTGAATGTAACAGTGTGATACTGTGACCAGCTTGAGATTCCTTATTGATTTTGATTATACTTAACTATCTGTATATAATGAATGATTCAGCATTTCTGCAGAAGCATTAGTTTATAAGGTTAGCCCTTGAAGAATTGTTCTACAGTTCTGATTTGGTTTAGCTTAGTGACCATTTTTAATGCTTTATCCTTTAGGCTAGGAGAGCATTACGGGCGTTAAAGGCATTGGTGAGACTTCAAGCTCTGGTAAGAGGTCACATTGAGAGGAAGCGAACTGCAGAGTGGCTTCATCGAATGCAAGCTTTGCTGCGAGCGCAGTCTCGAGCACGTTCTGGACGTGCCCAAATTTCTGAATCTTCTCATTCAAGTAGCAAGTCCTCTCGCTTTCAACACCCTGTAAGAGGAACTCAATTTTCCCTCCCATATTTGAATTCTTTTTACTGGAATTTTTTGAGAAGTGAATTGCATTGCTTTATGGACTCAAGGATACTTTTCCTTGGAGCTGTAGACCAACTTTCTTTCAGGCTCAAGACAACTTTACACTATATATATATATTAATTTATGGTTTTTGAATGATGTAAGCTTGGTGGTCCATTGAGAGTGGTTATAACAAATCAGTGAGAGCCATATTGTAAAACAAATTCCATCCTTCAAACATAGCTGCGGTGCTCATGAAATTAAAATAACTTCTGGCGTATCAATATTTTTCTTGGAAGCAGATAATTGGAGGATTAAATTATTCTTCTAGGCGCATGTACTTTAGTTCACTCATTATGTGTTAATGATCATATTTAAACTACATGTAGGGTCCGCCAACCCCTGAAAAATTCGAGCATGCCATTCGTGCCAGGAGTGGAAAATATGAACAATCATCAATACTTAAGGTATTGTTATTTGGTTCCCTTTAGAGGATTATTCAACTGTTATCATCCAGGCCTTGTGCACTTATGGACCTGTTCTTTACATTTGCAGAGAACTGGGTCAAAATGTAAAGGCAGAGCAATTGGTGATCTAGACGTTGCACACTTATCCTTAAATTGGTCAGAGCGTCGGATGGATGATCAAACATGGGATCACCAAGTCCCTTTGGCAGGAACTGGCACTATTGATGATGATAAGAGTGACAAGATCCTTGAGATTGATACTGGAAAACCCCACATTACTCCCAAGCGTAGAAATCTCTTTCACTCTTCTCACCTTTCCCTGTCAGATCAGTATAGCCATAGTTTCACAACTACAAAAGACTCGACAGCCCATCAAACTGTTCCAAGTCCCTCATCTTGTGAAGTTCAATCTTTAAGTCCATTGAAGTTTTCTCATGTTGTCGAAGAAGCATTATGCACTGCTGAAAATAGCCCACAGTTCTACTCTGCATCATCAAGGGGTGGTAGTAGTAAGAGAAGTCCCTTCACTCCCAGTAGGAGTGATGGCTCAAGAAACTTCCTAATCGGTTATTATGGCTACCCAAATTATATGTGTAACACTGAATCTTCGAGGGCTAAGGCGAGATCTCTTAGCGCTCCAAAACAAAGACCCCAATATGAGAGATCCAGTTCAACCAGGAGATACTCGGTTCTCGGGTGTGGTGAGCCAAGATCGAGTAGTGCACAGCATGCTTCTGCCTTGCGTGCAAGTTTTTCAAGCAAAGCTTACCCTGGATCTGGTCGCTTGGACAAGCTGGGAATGCCTATTGGGCAGGGATACTAAAACATAGTTTTTGGAGTAGCTTATAATCTGGCTAACAAATGTACGTAACTTAGTTTATACTTGATCTGTCGTAGTCTGAGCTGTGTTTAGTTGTCTAGTGGCGCTGGCTAGACGTCAAGAATCGCAATGGAAATCTTACATGGAGTGTATTTGAACCGTGTTTCTGTATTAAGGGTAAACTAAAGCTTAACTAGGAGTGTGAATCATCTCCGAAGTCCTAACTACGATTATCTACGGCCTGTTTTTCTTAATCTTTTCTGACCTGTGCTATCTTTTCTGAAATAAACAACTTTTAGATTTGTGCAGTGGTTACCTGTATGCATCATGACGGCATAGCACGGTACAAAGCCATTTTACTCTTCGTTGCTGACGATTTGGTGAATTAAACAGCTAATATTGTCAAAATAAATACCTCAAGCTTTAAAGGGAGCTCGTGCCCCACATGGATCTGGGAGATCGCATTGAAGAACATGTTTTGAAGACATGGGAAAGTTGATGTCGGTGGTTGTGATGGTCGCAATCCAGAGCTAGACTTGGTTAGGTTTCTGCCACCCCGTATGGTCAATCAATGGAACTTACCAGTACATCTTATATTCTAATGGAAACATTGAGCTGCCCCCTGCCATGCATCAGTGCAGGTTCTGATTCATCTTACAACCAAATAGGAATTGGATTTTATTTTTTAAAAAAAGTATAATAACACCTTTTAATTTTTTTTATGAAATAATACACTTTTAGCTTGTCCTATTTTAGAAAAAACAATATTTAATAAATGTACAGCTTAATATTAACATATTGTGCTTCTGTCAATCCACATCTTATGTTCAAATGGAAACATTGAGTAGCCCCCTGCCATGCATTAGTGCGCAGGTTTTGATTCATCTATTAGTACATCTTATACCCAAATAAAAATTGGATTTTTAAAACAAATTAGCACAATAATTAAAAAAAATAACGGAATAACATTATTTAAAATTCTTTGTAGTGAAATAGTATATTTTCAGCTTATTATGTTTTGAAAAAATAATATTTAATAAATATTGTATTTGAAAAATGCAATAGCTATCTTACGTGTAAAATAGTGGAAAGCACGGCATGTCATTGAATTTATGCAGACATTTTTTTTTGTGCTGGTTGTTGTTGTTTTTCAAAGTATTTTTTATGTCAAAATATATTAACATGATATTTTTTTTATTTTTAAAAAATTATTTTTAAAATCAATATATCAAAACAATCTTAAATATATAAAAATATGAACTTTTAGTCCGAAAATATTCAAACTTTTTAAATTCCACACACGGACTAAGTCAAAGAAGACAGCCCCATTTTGTCAATTTTTCATGGCAGAGGCATTTACTCATTTATGTTCCTTTTCTTCTATCAATAACAAAAAATTTTAAACGAGTCACTTATTTTATTCCCTTTTATTTTCTTGGGAAATAAAATAGATAAATTTTTTTAGCATAAGCGTGTAAAGATTTGAAGTCTTGGCTACCATAAGTATCATTATCTTTTCTGTATGTGTGTGACAGAGGAGATAGAGAGAGGGAGTGAATGAGGAGACTAACTGCCAAATTCCTAAAATCCCAAGAAAAAGTGCATTTTCCACTCAATTGCGTTGGTTCGAAGGACCACAAATGTTTTTTTTTTTTGGATAAATTAGATCATTAGTATATAAAATTAAAAATAAAAATAAAGAATTGATATAAAAGTAAATTTTTTTGGTCAGATATTATAGTTTGGTAAAGTTCAGTTTTAAAACTAAAATATTTATTAAATATTATTATTTTTAAGTATGATAAAATAGTTATTGCATTTTAAAATAATAACATTCATTAAATATCATATTTTTAAAGTACAACATGGTCAAAATATGTTATTTCTGACTCAACCAATCTACTAATTTGTAATGGTCAATGAAACGGGTTGTTTGATTCCAAAAAAACAATAAAAATATCAAAGTGTCAAAATTGGGGGCCTCAACGAGATTTTTTATATCTAAAGATCCGACGATTCGCGTAACGATACAGTGCCTCATGTTAAAATTTAAACGCGATTCAACGATCAGATCAAAAGTTATGACTCTTTTGAGCTGTTATTCTGGTCTGGTATGACCAGACCTTCTTTTGAGCATAAATTTGTTTCACCGGTCCATAAATGCATTTGCTAGACCATTCACGTAATCTGTTTTGGCAAATCATCATTTAGTTATGACAGACTCACTTCTAACTACTCAAAATCATTCATTATTGTGTGAACAATAGTTTTTTAAAAGAAAAACTTCATAAAATTATGATTTCTGTATTAAACAATAGACCGATTAGTACAACTAGATCCAACTGATCGATCAATTAAGGTAGAAGATTGAAGTTTAACCATGTCGCGCTTCAGAAGCACAACATAATCAAACTTTACTATTTTACAAAATCTTTTTGAAACAATCTTAATCTAAAATAAAATAAAAAGATTTACAGTCCTAATTTTTTTAAAAAAAAAAAAAACCCAAAAAGGTTATGCATGTGGAAATGGCCACAACCACACTGTCACTTCAGCAACATATAGGTGTGGTGAGTTCATACCGGGAGGAGAAGAAGGCAGCCTTGAGGCTCTCGCAGAAGAGCACATTGAAGAACAGAGTCAAAAGATGTTGAACTTCGCAGAGAAAGCTGGGTGGAAAATGCAAAAGCTTGAAGAATCTGTTGAGCGAGGGCTTCGAGAAGAGTCGGGGATCAAGAGAATAGCTTGTCGGGATTGACAATTAATTAATATCAGTTTAAAAACACAATATTTAATTTATATCATAGTTTTAAACCATAATAGGTAAAGTTATGTTATTTTTGCTGCGGTATTGATTCACCTATTTTTTTAAAATTATATACTAATTGCCGAATTTATCCGTGGAAATTTTGAGTGGCCCAATGCCATCAGCATGTACAGCTCTTGCCTTGTTCAGCCACAAGCTTTTTAAGTGGCCCAACTATTTGGCCTTCGGTCCCTCACAGCTCCGTAGACTTTATGTTTTATGTGCTGGCCATGAACCCACCAATATTCAAGAGAGTCAATCAGCTTTTCTGGAGATAGAAGGGAAAATTACTTTTACCCTTCCAAGATTTGCACGTGATTTTTTTTTAGTTTCAGAAATTATATTTTATATATTTATAATACTTGAAACATTTCTGTATTGAATTAAGAACACGAAAAAATCGATAAAAAATCATCGGATTACCGTTATAGTTTAAAAATCACTAAAGAGCCATTATATATTAAACAAAACCATTTAGATTTTCAATGAATCTATTGCATCAAAGCAAAATAATAATAATAATAATGATAATAATAATGGAACAACACATGCCGTGATGAGCATCGAACAATTTGTTGCATCCCAGAGTCATTTTTTTCAATTAATTACTTCTAACAAACAAATCTTACTAGATTCTATCTTATTCCACTGTGATGTTAAACAATGGAAGTTGCAAGCGAAGCTCTGCGTGCAAGTGATCCCTTTAATTTGCTTTATTACGACCTCCATTCATTTATGCATTTAGAGCTGGTTTAATTTATGATAATAGTTATTTTTTAAAATATTTTTTATTTGAAAATATATTAAAGTAATATATTTTTAAATATATTTTTAATATTATCATATTAAAAAAATTAAAAAAATATTTTTCAACCATACAAACAAAATAGTAAGTAATCCTTTATGAAACAAAGACATCTTTCAAAACTTGCAAAAACAGCTCCCCTGGACTACACTAAATTGAATGATCCTTAACCCTTCACGGAAAAACAACCCATGATTTTCACTTTTTATCACTTTTTACATCAACCCCACTGAAACTTCCTAATTTTTGCAGAACCCATGATTTTCTACTATTAAGAAACAAACCCAATACCTCATCAGGCTTTTATTCATCGCCAACGCATTTGTATAACACCCAATTCCTGAAAATTAGCATAGAAATTTTTTTTAAAAAATAGTGAATTCATATTGGAGTAAAATTGTTTTTGGTGAAATAACATAGTTTTTAATTATCTCACGCTTTAAAAACATAATATTTACTAAATGTTGTTATTTCTAAACACGACTTGGTCAAATTGTGCTATTTCTAGCATAATTGATTGACTGGTTCGTAATGGTCAGTGGAGCCGGTCAACCGGCTCCGAAAATTACAAGGAAAATCTTAAAATTGCCAAAACTAGGTGGCTCTAGCGATATTTTTTATATCTAAAGATTGGACAGTTTGCATAGTGATATAGTGGCTACTATAAGAAAAACGGTTTCTGAAAACTCATGTAAAAATTTCAACGCGATCCAACGGTCAGATAAAAAATTATAGCCCTTTTGAGCTCTTATCCTAGTGTAGCGCAACCAAATCTCCCGTAATAGCTAGGTCATCCACGTAATCTATTTGGGGCAAATCCTCATTTAGTTATGACAGACTCATACTTAACTGCTCAGAATCACTTACTACTATGTAAACAATAACTTTTTAAGATTTTAATTAGAGTCTATTTTTAAGTCTA
>Ga0307518_10000392_pt1 | contig 33566 bp, 30 predicted proteins | sample 25_EM_MG_FD_203889 | JGI IMG/M metagenome (GOLD analysis project Ga0307518, IMG submission 203889) | Populus trichocarpa ectomycorrhiza microbial communities from riparian zone in the Pacific Northwest, United States - 25_EM | ecosystem: Host-associated > Plants > Roots > Unclassified | place... | reverse complement strand
GGATGATGAAAATATTGTAAACATCATATTAGAAGATGTTATGATTTAGATGGGTATTGAATCCTCTAGGCTAATTCTAGTGAAGACACCCTTTATTGGGATTGAGGGGAAATGAATGCCAATAGAATATGCTCTAGATATCATAGTGACTATTGGGACATACCCTAAATATTGTACACTATACTAGACCTTTATGGTGATCAAGACGAACCTCTCCTACTATGTCATCTTTGGTAGATCTTTTTTTCATGAAATTAATGCAGTGATTAGTAATAAATATATGATTATGAAATTCCTTACAAATAAAAGAGTGTCTACTATGAGGGGAAACAAACTAATCTCAAGGAGGTGTACCTTAACTTGTCTAAAAGGTAAGAAGTCATTGGTTTTAGACTAGCTAAGGTCCTTAAAAAAACAAACAAAGGTTAGAACCTAAATCTCAAAAGAATTGAAAAAAGTAAGCATTGGTGAGAGTGAAGATATGATAAAAAAAGGTGGGCTCCACTCTAGAACCAAGACAATATCAATTATTGTCAGAGCTCTTTAATATCCAAAAATCAAATTTTACATTCAAGCCATCAGACATGTCAAGCATCAACCCTACAATGACATCTCATCGGTTGAACATTAGTTCTTCCTTCTTCCTAGTTAGGTAAACAAAAAGAAATTCTAGAGGGCAACAACAAAAAGCTATCTTAGAGGAGATGAACAAGTTGTTAGAGGCAAGATTCATTCGGGAGGTGATGTGCCCTGAATGGCTTACTAATGTTGTCTTGGTGAAAAAAATCCAATGGAAAATGGTGAATGTGTGTGGATTTTGCTAACCTCAATTAAAACATGCCCTAAATATAACTTTCCTTTGCCAAAGATAGATCGTCTGGTTGACTTTATTGCTGTTTTTGAATACTTAAGTCCATTGGATGCAAATTCTGGATATCATCAAACCCCAATGCATCCTGATGATGAAGAGAAAATTGTTTTCATCACTGACCAAGGAATATTTTGCTACAGAACCATGCCATTTATTTTAAAGAATGTTGGAGCTACATATCAAAAGATGGTGAACAAAGTCTTCAAGAATCAAAATAGGCAGGAACATGGAAGCCTATATTGATGATATATTGGTCAAGAGTATGATTTTGAGTAACATCTCCAAGATCTGCAAAAGGTCTTCTCTGTTCTACAACAACACTAGATGAAATTTAAATCCTACCAAATGTGCATTCAACATGAAAGGAGGGGAATTTCCTTATAAGTAGTAAGGGCATTGAGCCTAATCCAGAGAAAAACCAAGCTATCATGAATATGACTCCTTTTTTATCAGTAAAAGAGGTACAAAGGCTAACAGGAAGAATTGCAGCTCTCAACATATTCATTTCTCACCTTAGATAGTGTTCTTTAAAGAACATCTCTAATTTTGAATGGACTTTAAAGTTCTAACAAGACTTTGAAGCACTCAAGCTCCATTTATCTTCTCTAAAAATCTTTTCTCAGCCTAGAAAAAAAAGAAAAAACTTTTTTTCTACTTGGGGGCTACCAACTTGGTAGTCAGTGCAGTATTAATATGAGAAGATGAGGGAATATAGAAACTAGTATATTATACGAGCAAGGTTCTCTATAATGCAGAGACAAGATGAATGAGGATTGAATAGGTGACCCTTGCATTGTTTTATGTTGATAGGAAATTGAAACCATATTTCCAAGCATGTCAAGTTATTGTATTGACTGATCTACCTTTGAGGCAAATCCTTTATAAACCTGGCCTCTCAGGTTATCTGGTTAAATGGGCTATTGAGATGGGAGAGTATGGACTCCAATATCAGCTTAGAACAACTATCAAAGGCCAATCTTTAGCTAATATCATTGCAAAATGCTCCTTCACCAAGCCATCTCTATTAGAGATTAAAACTGAAGTAGCGAAGAACCAATTCCCTACTGACCCTTGGATGTTGCATATTGATGAAGAATCAAACACTAATGGTAGCGGAGCATGGCTTATGTTAAATAGTCATTGGGCATAAATTTTTGTACATTCAATTTGTTTGGAATTTCCATCCTCCAATAATGTAATGAAGTATAAAGCTCTTTTGCATGTTTCAGCTTAGCAAATTATAAAACCCTGTCAAAAAAAGAAAAAAAGAATTGAACCATTAAAATACCCAGGAGAAAACATGAGGGGATTAATCAATGAATAACCTAAAAGATATTAGGATAAGAATATACAACATCCGAACATGACCTACCCTCATTAAGAGAGAGTATAAATACTTTGAGAGAATAAAAAGGTGAATTTCCTCTCCCCATGGTCTTACAAAACAACCCTAACAACCCCCTCTCTTGCATAATTTCCACCAAAACACCTCTTGCATGTCACCTTCCTTGAATACTTAAGTGCGAGAAGAGTTGAAGAGTGAAAGAAAACCGAAAACATTGAAGGGATGAGGAAGATAGGAGGGTGGTTGGAACATCAGTGAAGAAGAAAAGAAAAACTAAAAGGAAGAAGAAGAAAACCACCAAAGCACTCCCCTAAATTCTGTTTAAATTCATGTGGTAAAGGTGATCCTTACTCTTGTATTTGTTGTTTTGAGACTATGAGGTAAAATGAGAAGTAATCCTAAATAAGGTGACATAGGGTTCTTGCATCTCTTGATTATGAAAAGCTAAATGGAGAGGTTAAAAGATTGGGATGACAAGAGTATAATTTCAAATTCTATAACAAAAGATTGGGATGATAAGAGTATAATTTCAAATTCTATAACAAAAGATATTGATATATATTAAAAAGGAAACCCAAGCTAAGGCTGACCTATTGAATAGATGAAAGGAGGATAAAATGAGAATGAGATGATACAATATGTTAGTTATGACCTTGACAAGCACTTAGGATAAAATGCTTAAGCTAAAACAAAATTTTAGAAATGTTAATATCCTTGTTTTGCATCATGAGTTGTAGAGCTTACTTGATTATGAACTTAGAGGATTGATGTATGATTATTACATGATAACATAAAGATGTTTGTAATAGAAGTGATAATTTACATGAGTAAACTTGAAGGAATGAAGACATTATGGTTCGGCCAAGAGGAAAAAAAATGAAGAAAGTTCCCTTATATGATGAACATCCTTAGAGAAACAAATAAGATAGTAGAAATTGAGTTCATATATAATGTGAGATTAGTTACTAGCTTGTGTTTTATGATTTGGAATGATATGATTAGGAATGATGAAATGAACACTTGGTATGAATGTTCTATATTTCGGCCACCATGAAAGCTTAGGAAGGAAAATCATGCTTGAACTTAATTGAATACTACTTGACAACATTGTGATGAACTAGATAAGATTATGGAAATGAATATAATTCTTAAACATGTTTCGTAGAACTTTATAAATTAAAATGCATAGAACACATTATACCATGATATAAAAGATGAGAAAATAGATGATATGATATGGTAAAAACACAAAGTATACTTGGTAGAGAAAAGACATAGGTTTCGACATTTTGGAAGAAAATAAGAAAGAAAGACCGTTATGAATATTGTCGCACCCGACATCGCGACAACCTCTAAAAATTAAATTTGCGGAAAAAACCATGTCTAGCATCTTGTTCTTGGGGGGGTCTTATTTAAGGAATTGCCACCAGGTATTATGGTCACTAGGAATCCTAATTGGTCAACAGAAATTTTATGGTACAGAACTGGTTAAGCACCCCTTAAACGTCTTACCTGAGCTAGGCTACATTACTTGTTTTATCTTAAATTGCTAAAGGTTTGTTGTATTACCGATGGTCTACTTGTAATATTTCTGACTCTGTTGCCAATGAATATTCAGTTACAAATACTTCTAACTCTGGCTTTGGCAAATATTACGTAACACAAAAAATGGTAGTCCTGACTCCGATGTTAGTGAATAAACCAGTAAAATGAATTAAAAGCAAATCATACATATTTTTTATGAAAAAAAGACACATATGTATCGCATACCAAATTTGCATTTCACAGTAAAAATTCACAAATTAAATATATAGTGAAATCATTAGGAAAAAAACACGAGGGGGCCACAAATAAATTCAAAAGGATTCACAATTTTTTTTGGAATTTTCTTATATCCAAAAGGGGTTTGTTTGGCTAGATAACAAAACAAAAGAGAATGAAATAAAAGGGGTAAGACATAAGGGTGTGTTTTGCCAAACACACCCTTAGCGCAATACAAATTGGGCTGGCTGGGCTTGAGGCCCAGACTCGGCCCAGCTTTCACTATTTTCTGAATGAAATAAAAGGGGTAAACACAACCTTGGTGCAATACAAATTGGGTTAGATGGGTCTAAGACCCAGACTCGGCCCAAGATACACTATTTTCTATTTTTTTTTTATTGGGTCCAGCTCAGCCCGTACAGCTCAGCCCAATGACTCGACTGGCCATGGTCAGCAGGCATGTGTGAAATGTTCACACATGCTTGCTATAGGAGATGGTTAATTAAAATTCAAGGTAACAATGTCAAGTGAATTGAATTGATAGCGGGGGAAGAAAGAAGACTTACTTGGGGGATGTTCTGGATGAAGACGCTACGGGCTCCTTGCTGGGATTCTGGAATTCCCACCTGTCTTCTTCTGCTTTGTCATCTTCTTTTCTGTTCTTTTTATTTTATGTGTTTTCCTCTTCGACCCCTTCTCTCTCTACTATTTTTTTCGTGTTCTCTATCTTCTCTGTGTTTTCTCCTCTCGTTCATCCCTTAGTTTTTTTTCGTTCTCTCTGTCCTCTGGTTTCTGGTCTCCTATTCTCGTGTTTGTTCCTTGTTCGTTCGTGTCTGTGTTCTTTATTTCCTAGTTTTTTTTGTTCGTTCACCCCTATGTTTTTCTCCATTCTTGTTTGTGTCTTCTTCTCCTTCGTCCGTCCTATATCTTTTTCTCACTCCCCCCATTATTCGTGGCGTTTCTCTGGCTTCTATAAAGCCAGAGAATGCCAAGCGGTCGCCTCCAGATAATGAGGCGACCGACCATTGTTATTGCAGGAGTAATGCATCATGGGGCAGCTAGAAGACGTGGTTCATGAATGAAAAAGGTGATGAAGATTTTTCTTTGAAACAATGTCGTTTTCATCTTAAGGGATATTTCCAATTTGTCCCCTAAACTTCTAACATTTAGCAATTAGGTCTTTATAGAGATCTTTTTTCTAATTTTACCCCTGGATCAATTGCAATTGAACCCATGGATTTCACAACATTTACAAAACAGTCCTTGGTTTCCAATTTAATCAATTCAGTCCTTAATTGGCTCTAAACTTTGGTATTTATTCAATTAAGCTCTTGATTGCATTAATTAAATAAATCAAAATTTAATTAAGTCTATAAACTTATCAATTCTTTCAATTTTTGACCAAAATGACTCTTAAATTTATAATTCCATCCTTATTAGTCCTTCAACTTTCATCTCATATTGTCTTGTTTTCATTCTCAAATTATATTTTTATTTTTTATTTATTTATTTTATTTATTTATTTATTTTAAAAAATAAAAATTTGGGTTAAGAAAGTTACCCCCTCTTTATAATATTCACGATGCAAAGACATTGGAAAATTTTGTTTTCTTTTGTCTTTGCATAGTAAATTTATAAAGAAAAGTAGACATGAAAAATAACTTTTGCTTTTTTCAAGAATCTTGAAAACTTTGAAAGCAGTAGATTAACAGATGTCCTTCGCTGAGTGATGTTGAAATCAAGAAATTAGTCATTTGAAAGGCGACCTACCTTGTCAATAAAAAATCAAACAAAGTTTTTGGAAATGGTCTAATTATTCCAGACGACCTGCCCGTTGGTGAAAAATACAGATATTTGTTGAAAGTGGTCTGATTGTTCTAGGCGACCTGTCCGTGAGTGAAAAATACATTGATTTTTCAGAAGTGGTCTAATTATTCTAGGCGGCCTGCCCGTTGTTGAAAAATACAGAGATTTTTCAACAATGATCTAATTGTTCCAAGCGACCTGCCTATTGGGTGAAAAATACATAAAAAAATTAAAGTGGTCTAATTATTTCAGGCGACCTGCCCGTTTGAAAAACTCGAAGGTTTTTTTTTTTTTTTCCTTTCATTGATTTCATTATAATGGGTGACCTACCCAATGATGAAAGATATGATAATTGTTTTTCAAGTTGGTCTAATTCTCATAGGTAACCTGCCCGGGTGAAAACTCGAAGCTTTCATTGTGATGGTTGACTTTCCTAATTAAAAAATACAAAGATTTTTCAAGTAGTCTAATTCTCATGGGCGGTCTGCTCATGTTAAAATTTCTCAAGAGTGAAAAACTTTCAAGAGTATTTTCAATTTTTAGCCATTTCGTGGTGGCCTTCCTTTTGACGGATCCTATTGGAGATTTCTCTCATGAATTTTTGCAAAACATATTGTTCAATGTTTAGGAGTTAGATGACATGCACACATCTTTATCTAATTTGAAATATGGGCTCCCATTTCTTCTCAATTTCCTTGTTGATTGATTGATAAGGTTTTGCCATTTTTTATTTTGAGTCATCTGTCACTCGGCTTCTAGTCCACTAAAGTTGGCCCATGTATGTCTTTTCCAGAATATTTGTAATTTTACCCAGATCGGTTTTTATGATGCCCATCATGACCAATTTACTCGCTAGAAACTCTATGTCTCATTGACCAATTTGAGAAAATCATTCATTAATTCCTTGTCTCACTACTAAAAACATTTGGTGTTACTTGTTAAAAGGATTAATTTGCCTTTCATAAACAAAAATGCCCATTTGTCTCATTATATGAAATGTTCCTTTCCTCTTTTTCTGTTACCTGAAGAGATCAAATCCTCTTCTAAGCACAATATTGCCCTCTTGTACGGGTCTTGCTCTTAAGTGTGCTCTATCAGTGACTCAGACAAATAATGTTTTGAGTAACCCTTTTTTCTTTTCTCCTTTTTTGGTTTTGGTGAAGGAATCTTTGTCTAGAATGAATCTTGATCTTGCATTTTGAAAATAATTTTTTTTTTAATGTGAGTTCAAAACAATTTTCTTTTGAAATCTTGCAACTCCTTAGTAATGTTTCTTGGAAATAAGATGATTTGCTCTTGTGTCGACAAGATTGCAATTGGTGAAGGTACATGATAATGTTTGGCTATATATCAAAATAAAAGGGAGTGAAATAAAATGGGTAAGTCATAGGGTGTGTTTTGCCAAACATATCATTGGCCCAATATAAATTAAGTCGACTGGGCCTAAGGCCAAGGCTCGGCCCAACCTTCATTGTTTTCTATTTTTTATTTTGGAGGGGGGGCTAGGTCGAGCTTAGCTTGTACGAGCTGGGCTAAACCCAATTGTCCAGCTTGGTCACGAGCCCAAACCAGTGACCTGGTTGGCCATGGTCAGCAGGCATGCGTGAAATGTTCACACACGCTTACTATAGGAGATGGTTAATTAAAATTCAAGGTAACAGTGTCAAGTGAATTGAATTAAGAGCAGGGGAAGAAAAAAGACATACCTAGGGGACGTTCTGGATGAAGACGTTGCGGGCTCCTTGCTGGGATTCTGGAATTCCCACATTTTCTTATACTCTATCGTCTTCTTTTATGTTCTTTTTATTTTCTTTGTTTTCCTCTTCGTCCCCTTCTCTCTTTACTATTTTTTTTTGTTCTCTCCATTCTCTATATCTTCTCTGTGTTTTCTCCTCTCATTCATCCCTTAGTTTTTTTTTCATTCTCTCTGTCCTCTGGTTTCTGGTCTCCTGTTCTCGTGTTCTCATGTTAGTTCCTTCTTGTTCGTTTGTGTTTGTGTTCTTTATTTCCTGGTTTATTTCTGTATGTTTGCCCTTGTGTTTTTCTCCTTCCTTGTCTGTGTCTTCTTCCCCTTCGTCTGTACTCTGTCTTTTTCTCACTCCCCTCATAGTTCGTGGCGTTTCTCTGGCTTTTATAAAGCTAGAGAATGCCACGCAGTCGCCTCCAGATAATGAGGTGACCGACCATTGTTATTACAGGGGTAATGCATTGTGGGGCAGCTAGAAGACGTGGTTCATGAGTGAAGAACGTGATGAATAGTTTTTTTGAAACGACATCGTTTTCACTTGAAATGGATATTTCCAATTTGCCCCTTGAACTTCTGACATTTATCAATTGGGTCCTTATGAAAATCTTTTTTTTTAATTTTACCTTTGAATCAATTGCAATTGAACCCCTGGATTTCAGCGTCATTTTCAAAACAATCATTGGTTTCCAATTTAATCAATTCAGTTCTTAATTAGCTCTAAACTTTAGTATTTCTTTAATTAAGCCCTTGATTGCATTAACTAAATAAATCAAAGTTTAATTAAGTCCATAAACTTATCAATTCTTTTAATTTTTGACCAAATTGACTCCCAAATTTATAATTTCATCCTTATTAGTCCTTAAACTTTCAACTCGTATTGTCTTGACCTCATTCTCAAATTATTTTTCATTTTTTGTATTTATTTTTAAAAAAATCAAAAATTAAGTTGTGGCAAATACAATAACAACTAATATAACCTTCTTGACAATGTTTGATGATTGAGTAAAGTTGTAATATATTGAAAACATTACATGTTAATCTTACTTCATAAAACCTTGGAGATGAATTGTGTTATAGTCGATGTCGATAAGCAGGTTATGGTATGATCCTTTAGGAGGAAGAACTTGATATTGGCCTTTATGCATGAACTTGGGGAAAAGAAACATCAAAGTGACTTAGTTCTTGTTGACGATTTTTGGTGTCGTAGTGACTTAGTTTTCATTGACAATTTTCAGTGTCAAAGTGACTCAGTTTTCGTTGATGATTTTCAGTGTCCAAGTAACATAGTTTTCGTTGATGATTTTTAGTGCCATGATAACTCAGTTTTTGTTTATGATTTTCAATCAAAGTGATTTAGTTTTCGTTGATGATTTTCAGTGTCGTAATGACTTAATTTTCATTGATGACATTCAATAAAGTGGAATGGGTGTCTAACTATAACATTATTGCCATGCAAATACACAAATACAAGAGACATTTGTATGAATGGGTGTGTGTACATATATGTGTGTGGAAATAATCTTTGATGATGCCTAGAGATAAAAAAAAAATATTGAGTAATGGTCTTGTTATGTATCAGGAGGTACAACCGGAATTGGATCTTCAACCGGGCGAGTACATACTATGAGAGGAACAGGTAGGTGATTTCCACCTTCATCTAATTTCATTAAATTTTCAAAGTACTCTTGTATAATATTACTATTCAAATTCAGTTGTTTAATTTATTCATGAATTGTAAAGAATGTTGAGATTAGCTTCGACTAATGGTATCCATGTTGCATAACTGAGAATGAATGACGAAGTTGGCTTTAAATAATGATATCCATGTTAGATAACCGGAAACAACTACTAAAGATTAGTTTTGCTGGTGCCATTAGTTTCCAAGCCAGGAAACTAATCAATTTAAAATCTCGTTTCAAAATCATTACATACTTCTAATGTAATGGATACACTTGTACTTACGTAAAATTAAGAATAAAATTATAATCAATTTAACAAGGCATAAGGTGACTATTAGAAATTAATAAAGAACAAAATTATACAACTTGTTTGTTATCTATGAGTGAACTTAATAATAAGTACATTGGGATTAGAATGACTTATAAGTATAAGTAGATTTTAAAGAAAGGATGAAGAAAAGATGGGTGTTTAGGAGGCTAAAATGTTTTGGCCAAATGGAGTTTTAAGGGAGATTGTTCAATTATGTAATTTATATTTTGCTTCCTAGCTATAAAATGTATTATTTTGAAAGATGATGCTTAGAATCAAACTTGTGTGATTAGAATTTACAAAGTTATTGAAATTTCATAAAGTTATGGAATATACATCTCAATAACTATTTCAAAGAAATGTTAGTGTATTAGGAACTAGAAACATCTTGAGGATGATCTAGACTTGATGAAATAAAGGTGTTGGTTTCGGCTATGATGAAAGAGAATAATGAGATTTCTCTTTATAATGGATTAATGTAAATGCATATGTGTAACTTGGACTCTTATTCATGTAAATAAGCTTAGTCATAGAAAACCATCATTTGAAAAGCATAAGCTTAAATTGTACAAAAAATCAATAAGATAATGCTTAAAGAGAAAGTTGAAAATATTATGAAAATGTGAGTTTTATGTGTAATTGGTTAAAAATAAGATGGAATGAATGCTTAGGAGACATGGACTATAAATCGGCCAATTAGGAAGATGGTGGTAAAGAAAGCCTTATGTGATGCAATTAATGCTAAACATCCATATAATTAGGGAAAAGTGAACATAAATGATAGACATGTTCATTTAGTTAATGGTGAGCATGAAGAAAAGGATAATGACATAGAAAATAAAAAAGTTTAGTGAATGCCATGTTAACATGAATACACAAGACATTTTTAAAAGAGTAACTAGAAAGATGAGTGTGTGTTGGTTTTAGCTAAATAGGAAAAACATAGAGGGAAATATTATAAATGGTTACAAATTGTACAAATGAATGGATGATGTAAATGTTTCTCTATTTTATACAAGCATGAATAGGTCAAGTCATGTGGGACTAAATAATGTATTAACTTGAATCCTCCTTTTGAAACAAGAGGGACACCAGGGTACATGATCATCGATTGGAGGAGGTCAAGTCGTAAGAGGGGTAGGCAGGCCTCGTTTCCCTGCTTTCTTATTTTCTTGTTGTCGATTATCTTTAATTTGAATTGATGGATAATTGTTAAATTGATAACTATGATGTTGGTCTTGATTAAGTAGTTTTATTTAAATTGATAAAGAATGATATTGGCTTAAGTGTTGTGATTAACTCAATATGTTGTGGTCGGTTCCAAGTGTGTAGGACCCAATGAGTTGTTGTTTCCTAAGAGAGGAAACCAATGTGGTTGGTTCCAAATGTATGGAACCTAATGAGATGTTGTTTCCTAAAAGAGAAAACCAATGTGGTTAGTTCCAAGTGTATGAAACCTGAGATGTTATTTCCTAAGAGACAACGAATGTGGTGGGTTTCAAATGTATGGAACCCAATAAGATGTTTCTTTCTAAAAGAGGAAACCAATATTGTTGGTCCCAAGTGCATGTAACTCATTAAGATATTGTTTCCTAAGAAAGGAAATCCATGTGTTTGGTTTTGAAATCCATGTAACCCAATGAGATGTTGTTTCTTGATAAAGAAAACCAATATGTTTGGTTCTAAAAGTATGGAACCTAATGAGATGATGTTTTTCCCAAGGATGGTAATCGATGTGAATGGATGGAATTCATGGAAATGTTGATTTCTAATGAAAGGAAACCTATGTGTTGTGCTGGTTCCGAAATTAATAGGGACTTATGTGTTAAGTCGTAAAATAATATAAAATTTCAATACTTTAATTTGCATAAGATAAAGGAGTTTATTCAATTAGATTTAAATGTATTAACTTTGTGTGTGTGTGTGTGTGTGTGTGTGTGTGTGTGTTTGTACCATACAGGTCCATCTCATGTCATAAGACCAACTTAATTAGGAGCTTACTCCATCTAGCTATAGGAACCCTTTAGATATGTGCTATGTTTTGTGTTAGGATGCTAGTAATATTTTATAAGTAATTTCTTTTCTAACACATATTTGAATGATCATATAGACATTGCACTTTAAAAATCTATTTATATGTTGTGCTTAAAAATCCAAATAATGTTATTTTATGGCATGTACTTAAATTTTTATGTTGCAAATTACCATGTTTATTTTGTATTATAGATGTTGTTATACATCATGTTGACAATAATGAAAAAATATGAAATTTTACGCTATTGATTATTGTAGATAGAAATTTAATGCATATTAACAAATTGAGTATGGATTGGTCTAAACGACACTAAACTTATGTAGTCGATAACTTGTTATCAACCTTCTAAAGGGAAATGTTGCTGAAATTTCAGTAGGGTACAAAAAACAATTATGCATATGATAAGCATTGAACTTGAGAATCAATGAAAAAAATTGGATATAAGTGTTACAATTTGATATCAGAACACTACTTGTCCAGGGAAAAGACTTTATTATGTTGAGAAAAGTATTGATGAGAATGGATGAATTATAAGTTACTAAAAATTTGTATATGTTGTTAGGATTGTGCAAACGAGAAAAGGAACTAGGATTGAGTCATTGGTTAGGCTAGGGCAAGAAGGTGCTGGTAATAGAGGGATGGATCCGATAAACGATCCTTTGAATGACACAACATCCCACACGTTAGAGGAACAATCCTAGTTTATAGATGGGGAGCCACCCGTCCACATGGATGATCCTCCGACAAGAGATGGGAACTTGAATAGGACCAATAGGGGGACAATAACAATTATAATTCTCAATCAGATCATTGGATCAGACTGAAAATTAACTCAGAGTTGCCCAAAAAAATTTCTATGTCGAGGTAAACTTTCAGGTCAATCGGAGTTCGGGAAAGCCTTGTGATATACGCCAGAACAAGATGTACGGATTTTGTTATTTACTTCCTTTTGACTTGTGGACTTTCTATTTGACAAGGATTCTTTTCCTACAATGATGTAACATCTTGTTTTGAGAATTTCCTAGTTCCACAAGGATCTTTAATGGGTTGCAACATAATCTCCAAGTGTGGCAATGATTCATTAATGTTCCAAAATCCTTTTCTTACAAGGATTCCTTATTCATCCTAGCTATACAAGGAAAGAAGAGCTGATGGTATTTAAAGACATATTGATTAGCTTATTTTGAAGAGTTTCTTAATCCTACAAGGAAGGTTAAAGGAAAGCTAAAGGAAGGCAACAAAAGTTTTCATGTTTTGAGAGGATTATTTAAAACTACAATTAATTATCCTAGACAAACAAGAAAATTAAAAGGCAGACTAACTTCAACAATCAATTTCCTAGCTTTTTGGATATCTAAAGGTGGCAACAAATATCCTAGTGTTTCTAAGATGTGAATTTCGTTCATGACATTATTTAAACTAGGAAAACGTTCATGACATTATTTAAATTAGAAAAATTATCTTAGGTTATTTTGTTTAATTAAGTACAATAACTTTAGTTTACGTGTCAAATTTGTTATTTTTATTATTCTTTTTCATGTTTAAGCTTAGTTAACATACTTTGGGTTTATTGTAAGTGGGTAAATATTATCTCATTCTTTAAAAAATTATTAAATTATTCAAAACCGAAAAAGATAAGATCTTCAAATAATAAATCTCTAAACAACTCTACATCTGTTTAAGAGGTTCCTAAGAACTACTGAATAATTTTATTTTATTATTTTCACTGCGTGTATGATAATATTTGAGAACCCAATGAATATGATTGGTGCTAATCTATTATGTGATCTTAATAGGATATGGGGACATTGATACAACAAGCAAGCCCCCCAGAGAGTTTTTGTTTTGAAAATGCTATTGCCAGCTTCATAAATTGCCTGTACAGCAATTTGATGCGTTGTTCATGGAAACAGTAAAAAAACAAAGAAGGCAAACGTGCATCTCTCTTCTTGTTTAACCCATTTATGCAACTTTTATTGTAACTATCATTCAATCACAACGAGTTGAAAGGGGTGTTTCTGAGATTCAGGAACACATGGCGTTTGCCAAATGCTCTCTGCCTTCATGTGCAGGACTGGCAAAATACTTGACCAGTGCAATGGCACCAATGTAGGAGCTTCACCCTTAACATTGTCTAGAAAGGACTTAGTTTAGGATACCTTTTTAATAATAATAATAAAAAGAGGCATAATTCACTTGGCCAAATAAATGTTAAAGAAAAAAATGTATAGTACAATAGTAGTATCATAACAGTTCAGAAACTAAGAAGCAATTTCAGTTATACAAAGTGTACCCAGGAAGAAATAATACAAGGCCACATCTTATAAGTGATGGCAGATAATGACAAATGGAATGTTCAAGAGCCCAGTCCATAGAGTTTTGACCAACTCAGAGAAGGAGAGGATTTCTATCCAAATAAAGAAATTGGAACACAAGGATTGATCAATGAGGAAAGGCAAAATATTCAAGAAAGTGAAAGACTATGCTGATGTACACTGCGAATACTACCAGCAAGGAAAGAGGGCACTTCATGTGGCAAAAGTTTAGGGCTGTACCATCACCATACCTGCCTTTTGGTTTACATAAGCAGCTGCTGTCAGTATTTTGGTCTACTTTACAGACCATGCCTTAAATGTCATGGATATTATTGGTAATTCATGTATATTGTCGATCTGGATAGTTTTCTAAAGTTATCTCCCTCCTTGTTATTTGCCATCATTTGGCCCCATGGAAATATGATCAAGTTATAGCTGCTAAAAGCAACTTGAAAGAGGGCAGCTGATGAATACAGGTTTAACTACGTTTTGGACCGTGCTAATAACAAAGTGTTAAAACCATCGCCAAAAACAGTGCTTTGTTTGAAACTACTTCGAAATCCAGTGTGGTAAAGTATTTAACTAGTTATACTCTGCAACAGGTTCCCCTCACCTGTCAGGTTCAAATGACATAATCACAGAGAGAAATGATAAAAGCTCCCGTCTCTACCATATAACGATTGTCCTTGAAAAAAGACAGAGGTTTCTCCTCTTGGTACTCCAAGGCCAACATGCACAATAAACCTAGTAATTTAAAAGAAACAGAGAAGTGCGTGTCCAATCTGAGTAGAATGTTGAATGCAAGTTCTCTGGTCCATACACAAATAGAGAGCAAAACCAGATTCTATGGCTCCCCTTTGCAGTTCGCCCCAAAAAGGAGTTTAGGATCATATAACATGGACTCTACAATCTTAACTGAAGCTTGACAAGAAATGCTTCTGAACTCTCTGATAGTCAAATCCCAAATAAGCATATACAAAACAAAAGTTTTCTGCCACAACCATACAAAAATAAAGTATAATTCAAAGCAAGATGAAATCTTCAATCACTGAGATTATAAGAAAATATTCTATATCATGCCACTACACAATAACTTGGCAAGCAGCATTACCATTATATGAAATCAGTTAGAAATACAAATAGCACAAGCTGAAATGTAGTACTTACACCAATTTGCAACAAATCCTAAATCTAACAACAAAATACGAATGTCATGGTTGTTCTGTGTTAACATTGTATTTTTTTTCTTATCCCGAGCTCTTCAATTCCTTATGGTGGTAGCTAATCATCACCACTGTTTAACTTCTTTGCATCTCAGTTGCTAATAGTAGATTCAGGTTCAAAATCTTATCATTTGACATATGTTTGTTACCATTTATACTATCCATTGAAGCAAATCAATAACCAGAAGGTTTAAGGGAATAAAAAAAATACATTATAATGCATTTGACAGAAAATATAGAATAAGTGGTTATCCAATGACTGCATTCCAAAATTCTAAAACCAAATAAAATTTTAAAGAAATTCATTAATAAATTAAATTCTCAATACTATTTACATGGCATTCCACTCAACTTTTGAGCTACGACAACAAAATAAATAAACCAAAAGGCTAACTAAGCAATTTCTAATCAATTAATTCCAAAGTTTCTTCATCCAGCCAATAAAAAACAGAAATTCTCATACCATAGAGGATCCATTGATAATTCAAGATGTTTCCTGTTTCACAACATCATCAGAAGGTGGAGCACCATTGTGAAGCAATTTCTGCACCTTAGGCCTCTCCTCCGCTCCCTCGTCAGCATTCCCAAACAACTGTTTCCTATAAACGTGATGCAATTTCCCAAACAACTCCTTCTTAATTGCCTCGAATGCCATATCCAGTCTCTCCAACTGCTCCATAGCATTCTTATTGTACATAAACAATCCATAATACAACTCGAAACTATCCCCACCTGTATTCTCCACTAAATCCAACAAAGTGTCGTACCCTTTGGTATTAATCGGCGACGAATCCAATCCAAACCTCTCCAACACTCTCCCCATAGTATGAGTAACAAACTGCGACCCTGCCGCATACCTATCATGCTCTGCACAGGTCATTTCAACCATCCTGCACCCTTCTTTGGCAAAAACATCAAGAAATCTCTCAACTCTAGTAATCCTATCCTCCTCATTACCAATCCTAACTTTATCATAAACAAAAGGCAAACCAACCCAAGAAATTTTACCACTCTCAGGTCCAAACATGGGGTGTGTACACAAGATATCAAACTCAACAGGCAAATATTTCAACAAGATATTCTTAGCAAACTCTTTAACAGACAAAACATCGACAATAAGGGTACTACGTTTGAGCCTCTGAAATGGTAAAGTCTGAAGAACCTTCTCAGTGGAAAGAATGGAAGTGCATAGGATTACAACTTCTGGGTGGCTCTCGAAGAGATCATGTGGGTTGCTGTAGAAAGTAACGCCCAGGTTTTTGGCTATATCGGTGTAGTCGGAACGCGAGTAGGCGAGGAGAGTGTGGCCTTGGCGAGAGAGAGTTTTGGAGAGGAACTGGCCGAAGTTTCCGAAGCCCAAAATGGCGATTTTGAGGGATTGGGATTTGAGGTGTTGGGTGCGGAGGTGAGACTCGTAGTCGTACGGCTGGGCGGCGTCGATAGAACGGATGCGGAGAGTATTTTTGAGAGGGATATGGAGAGAGAGGGACGGGGTGGAAGAGGAGGGAAAGGGATGGAAATGGAAGGAAAGGGAAGGGGAGAGAGTTTGGGGTACTGTTGAGATTAATGGGAGCATTTTTATGTAATTGTTGAAGAAGGAGAAAAGAGGAAGAACAAGGCCATAGACTTTTTGCCTCTCTTTACCAGTTTCTGTTACATAGCAAGTACGTTCGTGTGCTAGGCTATTTTTTTTTTCAAGGTACGAAAGATATCAAGTATATATTTAGAATCACGCTCATGACGATATTTTATGAAAATTATATTTTTTTATTTAAAAATAATTTTTTTATATTTTTAAATTATTTTAATGTGCTAAGCAAAAAATATTTTTTAAAAAATTAAAAATATTATTTTAATACATTTCCAAACAAAAAAAATACTTTGAAAATCAATCACCACTATATTTCTAAATATTTCTAAATTACGTAAGTATTTCTAGAAAATAATTATAATTAAGACTCTAAGTAATTCACTTAACTGAAATAAGCTAAATTAATTTAAATAATATCAATAAATAAATACAATAACAATAAATAAATTGAAAAATAAAATTAACAAAGTAAAAAAAATAAAAAAAACCAACCCGAGCTCATCTAGGTTAGCATGTAAATTTGCGACTTGATCGTGATCTTAGGGTAACCCTGTCAAAAATAAACTAAATAAAAATATGAAACTTAATTATCAAACAACCTAATATCAAATGGCAAAACTAAAAAATAAATAAATAAAGCAACAAAAAAAACATTAGAGTCAATCTAAGTTAACCCGTTAATACTATGATAATAGGCACAAGATTTGGATAATCTCGTAAAAATAAAAGTGAAAAAAAACAAGAAGACTAATTCCCAACAAATCAAATGTTGAAAGATAAAATTAAAAAAAATCATTTAAAAAAACAACCTAAAAAAGACTAAAGTCAACTTGTGTTAATTTTTGAAATCTATAAACTTGATCATGAATTCAAGACTAATTTCGTAGAAGATAAATCCTAAGAAATAACAAAAATAATTTTAAATTAATAAAATTTTGAAGGATAAAATTAAAAAAAATAGATTTAAAACAAAAGAAACAACAATAAAAAGAATAAAGACTAGATTTGATATAAAAATAATTTGAAATCAAATATTAAGAGACGAAATTGAAAATAAAACTCAATTATGAAAAGGATTAAAAAACATCAATAAAAAAAGTGAGGATCAAATTTAATATAAAAATTAAATTAAACAAAATGACGATGGATGAAATTGAATAAAAAAACAATAAAAAAATAGCAATAAAAAAAATAATGACCAAATTGAAAACAAAAAACAAATGAAATGACATTTTTATATTTTGGCAAACAAAAGAGAGAGAAAAAGAAGAAGAAGAAGAAAAGAAAAAAATTTATTAGAGCCCGACTACTAACACATGCACACCACCGGGAAGAACATAGAACTCGTTTCCAATGCTATTATAAAAGGTGATGTTTGGACATGAGACGAAGCTTCATGTGCCCCTCAAAAGTCACGAACATTAGATATTTACTGGTATGTGCATAGCATATGCCAAAACCATTTTTGTTTATATATATATATAATACAAAAGAGCATTTAGATGCATATTTGAAAAAAAAACTCTTCAAGGATAATATGATTTACACTTTGCTTTTAAAATGTAAAAAAATTGAATTACCCTCGCTAACCTTTTATTTATTTTTGCTTTTAAAAATAATACAGTCTTTACACTATGTTTTAAAAGCTTAAAAGATTAAATTATCTTCCATCAATCTTATAATGACTCATGAATAAAGTGGAAAAGATATTATACTATCGTGGATTGTGGTGAATATTCTCAATGGCAATCAAAAATGTTTTTAACATGGAATCCAATTAAAAAATTATATGAATAGTTTTATGAAATAGTTCTTTAGTTTTTTTTTTTAATTTAAAAAATACCCATTTAAAAATATATTTTTATTTTTAGTTATTAAATGCATTTATACGAATCTCGTGATCACGTAACCTACATGTAAGAAAAACAAATCCTAGAAAGCAAAAGAATTATGTTTAATAGGAGTGTGACACGATAAAAACCTCTTCCAAGACACTGGTACTACACACACTAGGTTCAATTTTGTTTTCCTACACACAATCTAGTAGGAACTAAGGGATTGTTTGAGAGTGAGTTTTATTCAAATTAAATTTTTTAGTGTTTTTTAATTATTTTGATGTGCTGATGTTAAAAATAATTTTTTTTTAAAATATTATTTTAATATTTTCTAAACAAAAAATATTTTTAAAAACAACAACTATCACACTTTCATGCACCTAAAAAAATCCAATTTGTTTTATCAGGAAAAAAAAACGTCTTCTATTTTTAATTCTTTTTACCAAAGCCTAATTTTTTAATCCCCTGTACATCCTTTCTGCTTTTGTTTCTTCTTCTTCTCGCTTTTTTTTTTTAAAAAACAATTTAAAATTAAGGGGAAAAGAATTAAAAGGGACAGTCAAAGGCCACATCATTAAAAACCACCAAAAGAGCGCAACAGAACCAAAGGAATGCTCGAAAAAGAAAAAGAAAACTCTGTGATCTCACTTTTCTCTCTGCCTTCTCTATTGAACATCCGTTTCAGGTCAAATTGAGCTCTCCATTCGATCCACTTCAAATGAGTAATCTATCAATCTCTCTCTCTATCCATTTTATTTGATCACACACCGTCAATCTCCCTAACGTTTTTGTCTTTTAATTTTTTTTTCGGTTTCTGCTTGTTGCTGTTACATATGTTGAATTTAGTTAACGTGCTTTTTTTTTAATTTTTTTTTGAAGAGGTGAATTCGATCCAATTTGATTCAGTTTCTGGAGTTTTAAGAGACGTTGTGATTACAGATTGATAACTATGAGTTTTTGGGTAGCTATGGAGCTTGGATCATGATTTTATGGTTTGGCTGATGACAGAAAATGTGGGAAAAGAGGATAATTTTGAGATTCTGAAAGTGTTGATTTTTTTTTTTAATTTGAGGATGAGGACCATAAGTTATAGGACTAACGTTAAGTGAGTGTTTTTGATATGAAATTGAATCTGAAAATGCCATTTAATACAAGATTGTAACTCTTTATTTTTCCCCTGCCTGTTTGTCTTCTCACCTTTTCTTGGCAACTGAACCAAGGACTGATAAATTCTCTGAACTAGGTGGTTTAGAATGACCTTTATATAAAAAACCTCAGCTTGATGTCTTTAAGAATTCTTGGTTTTGAATTGTATGAAGATTCATGTATGCTATCCTTGTTATCATCATTAACTGGAATAGAAAACTTGCGCAGATTGATATGGCGTGGGACTTTTGAGCCTAGCTTGTGCTGTTAGTTAGTAATCCTGTTTTAAAGGTTTTATCTGCATGTGTATTTAAATTAAGATATGTAATCTGGAGTCTATAATTTTCATTTCCAAACTAATGTGTGTAACTTTTGATTTCCAGAAAAGAGTGATGGTTGTTGTTCTACTCACCTGATTGATGGAGATGGTACATTTAATGATACCGGATTAGAACATTTTATCAAGGAGGTGAAATTAGGGGAATGTGGATTGTCATATGCTGTAGTCTCCATTATGGGCCCGCAAAGTAGTGGTATGCACTTTTTCAATGATATGTTAACCTTTAGTTTATTCTTCTTTGGTGTTGCTTATTTCAATTTGGTTATAAGATTTTCATGCTGTGATTTGATTTACCATATCGCTTTACACTAGAAGTTAGAACTTTATGATTCGTCCTGCAAAGAAGTTAAGGAAAGGTTTTGATTGGAGACTTGTGCTGCACTTTTTGGAACATGGTCAACCTGGAATAATTAACAGTGAAAGGCATAGCTGGTATTTTTAATTGAATTTGAACTTTGTTCTATCTAGTTTTACAAAAGTTGTCTCTGGTTCTAGTTCAATTCAAGTTCCACTCCTTTTCCAATTTTATATTGGCTAGAAATAAGTGTTACTGATAATTTACTTCTGTCATAAGGCCTATGTTGTCTGAAGAGTTTGACATTGTTTTCTATGGACCGGACAGGGAAGAGTACGCTATTGAATAATTTGTTTGGTACCAACTTTAGAGAGATGGATGCTTTTAAAGGAAGGCATGTTCTTGCATTGGTCTCCCATTGGATGATCTTTTATAGCACTTTTTTCTTGAACGTGGGAAGCTCTCTGGAATTGAGAAAGCCTGATAGGTTCCATTTCTTTTCAGGTCTCAAACCACTAAGGGAATTTGGATGGCTAGATGTGCTGGTATTGAACCTTGTACTCTTGTAATGGATTTGGAAGGAACTGATGGAAGAGAACGCGGAGAGGTGCCTTTATTATCGGTTTTTGAAATAACTTTACATAAATCTCTCTCTCTCTCTCTCTATATATATATATATATATATATATATATAAAGTCTTATGAGGTTTTTAGCTCCCTGTAATCCTTTTATACCTTGTTTAAAATGTAAATTCATTCTGTACTGCTCAGGTATGTTCTATAATTAGTCATGTTATACCTTCTTAGATATTGAACTCTCTATCCCTCTGCTCCACATTAGTAAAACTTTTTTCATCATAGAATTAGTAAATTACTTTCACAAAAAATTGCTATGAAATTCTGAATCCGACAATCTGTAGATGATGGAGATTCTCATCTAGAACCTGCTTTGGCTGACAACAACTCCCTTTTTAGTCATGAAGGCATCTTTGAGCTGCCTTCTTTGAATTTTTTGACGATTTATGAACATACATCTCTCCAGTAGTCTACCAAAATGGTTTGTTGGTCATGGTTAGTAATTGCATTGACTTCATTCAGATATATAATTTGGAGCTGGTTGATTAAAAATTTTTCAATGTGGAACTGAAAATGCTGAGTAGTAGGGTAAAAATATTTTATAAAGACCCTTATTTGATGTAAGCGACAATCCTCAAATCAAGGGTTAGAGAAATGGGTAGGATGGAAAGTTGTCCTTTTGTTGTATATTAGCAAAACCTATCCCATATATTGACTACCATAGAGAGAAATAGCACATTAGCGGGTCTTTCCTGAAAGTGTTTTTTCTTCTCTTAAAGCACAAAATGGATCAGTATATTGGTGTTTGCTTTCTCTTATCTAGTGTTCTTCACTTCTTTTTTAGGATGATACCGCATTTGAGAAACAAAGTGCTCTTTTTGCCCTTGCTGTCTCAGATATAGTATTGATCAACATGTAAGATCTCTGTCTTGCACTGGACCTAACTTTTCACCTTTTTTTTTGTAATGTTTTGGTTCTCCATAATTTGTATACATGACCTTTCTAAGAAATATTTTTTTAGGTGGTGTCATGATATCGGTCGTGAGCAAGCTGCAAATAAGCCTCTTTTAAAGACTGTGTTTCAGGTAAACTTGCTTGTTTTGTCTGCAAACCTTCAACATGGATTTTATAAAGTTTCCATGGTTTTGAACTTGATGGGTTTGTTTTCTCTCAGGTCATGATGCGATTATTCAGTCCTCGCAAAACAACTTTGATGTTTGTGATACGTGACAAGACAAGGGTGTGTTCCTCTCTCTTTAATGCTAGTTAATGTTGTGGCTTGACTGTGCTTTTCTTTGTGTCAATTGTGTTGATCTTTGGCTGTTTACAGACACCTCTGGAGAATTTAGAACCTGTTCTAAGAGAAGACATTGAGAAGGTAAATGGAACCATGCTTCCCTTCTTATTTATTGACTTAAGGTATTGCCTTTAACCTTTTCCTCTTTTAACTGCAGATATGGGATTCTGTTCCCAAGCCTGAAGCTCTCAAGGAAACTCCATTGAGTGAATTTTTTAATGTGAGATGTCATGTTTTTGTCTGAATTTATTTTGAAATGTCCTTTTCTAGAAGGTGGAAATGTGGAAGATTGATATTGACTTTGTGATATTTCTGATACATGATTGGCAGGTTGAAGTTGTTGCTCTTTCTAGTTATGAAGAAAAGGAAGAGCAATTCAAGGAGCAGGTAGGAAAAATATGTTTCTTGTGATCCTTAAGCAATATCACAACACTGGACATCTTGTTATTTTCGATTGCTTTTCTAAAATTTATTCTTGAAGAAATAAGGATCCTGGGCATCTGATTTTCCCCCCTTGTTCCTCACTGTCTTTAGTGTTGCGTCCAAATTAAATGGATGTTAATATTCAACCATTCAGTTTCAAAGTCCTTCCATTGTCCCCAAGATTTAAATGTATCAAAATCCTTCCATTGTCTCCAATATTTAAATGGATCAAACTCCTAGTTGCCAATCATCTAGATTCTATTTTGTGATCTAAACATCGAGCTAGAACTTAGCTAGCATAACTTGTTATTTGATAGACTTCTCCCTGTCAATGAAGGTTGCTACTTTGAGGCAGCGATTCTTCCATTCTATTGCTCCTGGTGGGCTTGCTGGAGATCGGCGGGGTGTAGTTCCTGCTTCAGGTTTCTCTTTCAGTGCACAGGAAATCTGGAAAGTTATTAAGGAGAATAAGGACCTTGACCTTCCTGCTCACAAGGTAATTTTGTGAATATTTACTTAGCAGAGGCTTAGAGTAAGTGCATCCACATTTTGTTAATATCATATATGATCTCCATATTCCTGACCACAAGTTAGTTTTGTGAATATTTACTTAGCAGGGGATTAGGTTAAGACATCCACATTTTGTTAATGCCATTTGCGATCCCCATATTCTTGCAGGTCATGGTTGCTACTGTACGCTGTGAAGAAATCGCCAATGAAAAATGTAGTATTTTTGCTGCAAATGAGGTAAATGGTTATATTGTATTCTGTTTTTTCTTTCTTCCTTTCTCATTTCTACTTATCTCTAGATTTTTCCAAAGTGGCAAGTCTAAGCATTGACACTGACCAAATAGGGTTTATTATATCTCCCGCAGGAGTGGTGTCAAATGGAAGAGGCTGTGCAATCAGGTCCAGTCTCTGGGTTTGGAAAGAAGCTTAGTGCAATTCTAAATTTTACTTTGTCTGAGTAAGTGTTTTTTCCCATCGTGTTATATATAAATTTACAGTGGCTCTGCTACTGATGTTTTTTGGTCTGGGGATAGCAAAAGGCTTTAGGAACTGCCTTAAGATTTGACATAAAGTTGGCTGAAGAATTGTAAGCTATATCTCTATTTTTGCGAGGTTCTTATATGCAGGTGGAATTGTGCTTAGTTCCGCATGTCTCATCCAACATGAGAGTATTAGAAATTTAGAAGCAGCCCGTTAGACTGTAATGGAATTTATCTCTTTAAAATTCTAATAGAAGTGGGGAATAATATGCCTACTGTAACTGGGGGCATACTCTAACAAAGAAGATTACAGTAATTTTTCTGGCTTATGAGGGGACATTGATTTCTTGATTATAATGTATCAGATTTCATATCTTGTTATTATATTGCTTTCAGAATTTCTTTAATCCTTGCACTCAGATTTCATATCTTGTTATTTTAAGTTGGTCCTATCATTTTTTTTTTGCAATGGAATAGGGTGTCTTTTTTTTTTGGCTGAATAGGAGATTTCCTATCACTTATTTTAAGTTCGAAGGTAGTTCTGCTTCATCTATTGCTGCATCTTCAATTTTCTCTACTTTGTTATTATCTGGGAACCTTCTATTCAGTACTTGTTTTATGACTTAAATATCCTTTTAAAAACTTTATTTATTTGGTTAGCATCAATAATGGCTTTTCTAATTCTAGGTATGATGCAGAAGCTATATATTTTGACGGAGGAGTAAGATCTGCAAAGCGAAAGCAGCTTGAGGAAAACTTGCTACAAGTAATCAATCTTTTAAGATGTTCTTTATTAAATTTATTGTAGTTGTTTTGATTTGTGAAGAAGGCTGAGATATTGCCATAAAATTGAGAACTCAGGATATTGATTATTGAATTACAGTCAATGCCTGTCCATTTGGGACCAAATGCATGTTGATGTTGATATTTAAGTTACTAATTCTTTTGATTGAGTATAAATTTATAGCATGATCCTTTTATAGTTCAGGGAAATGGTCCCCAATAGTCACATTTATATTGGAACCAGATTCAAACTAATTTACATTAGCGCTCAGTTAATTTGAGCTGTATATTAGAATGCATGGAGGGAAAACCTTTAATGCCAATGCATGTGACTGCATAGGGACCACCAAAGGTTGCTGGAGGAGTCCTTAGGGCATTACATCAAACCTTTTTATGCGATTGCTCTCTTATTACATTGAAGCATTCAACTCAAAAAAAGTCAAGCTAGTTGTCAGGGAGGCCTGTATATCATGTTAAGTTATTCCTTATGGCAGTGAATGTTGGTTACTAAGAGTTGCTTGCACATAAGAACATTGGATGTGTGAAATGCGAAGTATGTGTACTGGGAGGAAGGTAGTGATGCATCTGATTGAGGTAAATTGAGGGAGTGCTGTTTGAGATGGTTTGGCCATGCATAGATCTACAAAGGCATTGGTGTAGAAGGGTGATTGGCTGCAATTCCTTGGATTAAAGAAAAGAAGGGATGGATAAAAAATGATGTGGGCTGAAGAGGTGAAAGTTGAAAGAGGATATAGTATTAAAAACTATTAAAGCTTGTTTGTTCTCTTAACATAATGGATAATAGCTTCCTTAGTGCCCACTTAATTAATTTGGTCCGAGGTTTGTTTCAGTTAGTGCTGATTTGAATTTCTGTCTTCTGCAGTATTTGTAGCAACTTCAACTGTTTTTCTTATCAAGCTTGATATCAAATTTACAAATAACAAATCTGATTAGTTTTCTTGTTGTTGTTTGGTAGCTTGTCCAACCAGCACATCAATCCATGTTGGGTCATATAAGGTCTGGAACTCTTGAGAATTTCAAGGAAGCATTTGAGAAAGCTTTGAATGCAGGGGAAGGGTTTTCTTTGGCAGCTGTAGCTTGCACTCAGAATTACATGGCTCAATTTGATGAAGGGCATGCAGGTAAGACTAAGTGACTCAAATTCCTTTTGCCATTTGATTATTAGCTTGAATGATGTAGAAACAAGGCTTAGAAAACAAAGCTTCCAAACAAACAGAAATAAACTTTAGCACTCTTTATTTTTTAGGGGAAAAATATTGAATTGGCTGTCGCAGGACTAAAAGCATGAGGATGGAATGATCAGCTATTTGGTTCTTCCATCTATGTAACTGTTGAAAAATTAGCTTTACTGACTGGGTTCACTAAAGTATATCTTCTCGTTGATATATTATAATCACAGATGCTGTTATTGAACAAGCAAACTGGGACACATCTAAAGCGAGGGATAAGCTTCGTCGTGATATAGATGCACATATTACTTCTGTCCGTGCAGCCAAACTCTCTGAACTTACTTCATCATTTGAGGTACAGTATTCTATGAGTAGCTTTTCTTGCTTCTGTGTGTGCCAGCTTCATTCTGTGACTGTCTTCAATTGAAGATAAGTTAAGATTCTTGAGAAGCTGCTGGGAAACAGTGGAAATCTTAAAACTAATATGAAGAAATGCTTAGGGAATTTAGTTGTGTTTGAAGTGTAGTCTTTGCAGGTCAATAATTTTCATGTTTGTCACTTTGTTTCACACATTATGGATTTTATATGTTGTGAAACCTTGTTAGAGGCTGACTTATTATTAAAGAAGTTGGGAATGACTGATGACAGTGGTTGCATGGTTCAGACTTGCACACCAAAGAAATTTTATAAATGCTAAAATAAAATTCTTGGACCACCTGCAGGCTAAGCTAAATGAGGCATTATTAGGACCTGTGGGAGCTCTTTTAGATGGAGCTACTAGTGAGACATGGCCAGCCATAAAAAAACTTATGCAGCGTGAGACAGAATCAGCTGTTGCTGGGATCTCTAATGCACTTTCTGGTTTTGACATGGACAAACAATCCAAGGACAAAATACTTACAAGTTTGGAGAATTATGCAAAAGGTGTAGTTGAGGCAAAAGCAAGGGAAGAAGCTGGAAGGGTCCTGATCCTTATGAAAGAAAGGTACCAACCCCTTGCATTTTTCCAATTAAGTTATTTTTATTGTTTCATATCCATCTTTTGGAGTGTGAATGTAAACTTTTCATGCAGGTTTTCAATATTGTTTAGCCATGACTCTGATTCAATGCCACGGGTTTGGACTGGAAAGGAAGACATTCGAGCAATTACCAAAACTGCTCGCACTGCAGTATGATGAATACATATTTCAGCAAACATTGAATCTTAAGTTTTGTTTTGCTTTTGGATGTCAACTAATTTCATTTTTTTTAACTTTTCCAGTCCTTGAAGTTGTTATCTGTAATGGCTGCAATCCGTCTGGATGATGATGTTGATAATATTGAGACTACACTATCATCTGCTTTGATGGATACAAAGAACAATGCTGCTGTTAAAGACAGAAGTATCACAACATCTGACCCTCTGGCATCAAGCTCTTGGGAAGAGGTGGCTTTTTCTTATTCCTGAGCCTTTTCCTGGTGCAGCCTATGATAATGTATCTTTAATTTTCCTTGCTACTATCGTAGAAAGGGTATGTAATCAATTATTCAAGAAATGAATTTTTAGAGACCTAAATACTAGATCAGTTTTCTAGGATAAATTGTTTGAAACTCCCGAAATTTCTTTTAATTGTTTTGCAACTCTGAACTTTTTTATATCAATTTACAGATGGTTTTGCATGAATTAGGTCTTCAATTCTAATTGGCTGTTTTTATGCTAGTAATTTGATCAACAAATTTCCCTAATTCTGCATTTCCAGAACATGGTGGTGGGACTTGTAATTGTGGATCCCATAGATAGTGCACACATAGATATATAGCCACAAAGGTGTCTGCTATACTGGTGCAGAGGATATATGTTGGATATCTACAAATGCATCTCTTTGATAAATTAATTGGGAATTGCATGATGGGCATTATACCCACGTACTGGCACCAGAGTATTAATCATTGCTTAAGATCTCTCCCTCTATTTGCATGCGCCGACGCTAGTGGCCTCTTCTTCACCATAAAGCATGTTTTATACCTGGATTTGGTTTTTCTACTGCAGATTCCATCCTCAAGGACATTGATCACACCTGTCCAGTGCAAATCTTTGTGGAGGCAATTCAAGTCTGAGACAGAGCATGCTGTCACCCAGGCCATTTCTGCTCAGGTACAGTATCGTTACATATATCATTATGTATGCAAATGTATTTTTATCTTTTTACATAGTGGTCAGATTACGATTGTCAACATATAGACAGAAAATAGTGTACTCTTCTCTTTGCACTTCTGTGCTTCGTGTTTACTGAATTGTGCCTGGGACAAGGCTTGTCCAAAGAAATAAAATTTGAGATCCTAGTCCCAATTGGTCAGTTGCATGGAATGCTGAACATTTAGTGATATCTGGGTCTTAAGAGTTCAAAGGTAGCAACATGCTACAGGATGTGGCAGGTGCAGTGCAAAAAATATAAGACCAGGCTTCATATCATGGCCTTGGATAACTGTATAAATACCAAAATTGGAAATAAAGTATTGTCACTGTACCGAGCAATTTAATGGCTTTACATTCTGCTTTTCAGTCAAAACACTTATGGTGCTGCGTCGAGTGTTTTATGTGTCGTAAATGTTACATTGCTAATTCTTGGAATTCAATTATTGTGCCATTATGGTTGAGATAAATGGGTAAATGAACCCACTGTTTGTGTGGATGCTTCATTGATTTATCCTTTGTTTTTTAGGAAGCCCACAAACGTAATAACAACTGGTTACCACCCCCATGGGCAATCGTTGCCTTGGTTGTGCTGGGATTTAATGAGTTTATGACTCTTTTGAGGTAACATGTCTGTGGAATTAAGTTTTTTGGTGACAGATTATATCCCTTGTTTGCTGATATTATTTACTTTGGCATTCTTTTTGGTGGCAGAAATCCTTTGTACGTGGGTGGCGTCTTTGCTGTTTTTCTACTCATTAAAGCCCTATGGGTGCAGTTAGACATTTCAGGCGAATTCCGCAATGGTGCTGTAAGCTTCAAACCAGTCTCATTTTTGGTCCCTCTTCCACGCACATCTTATTTTCAACAAATTCCTTTAACCCTTGAAACTAGCATCTTAACGGAGACCACCAAACTTTTCAAACTGGCTTTTAAAATTTCGTGCTTGTTCAAATTACTTGTGAGCGTGCTTTCTAAACTCGTGGTCGATATGTTTACAGCTTCCCGGGCTTCTTTCTTTATCTACGAAGTTCCTTCCCACTACTATGAATCTTATCAGAAGACTAGCAGAGGGGCAGAAACCCATGACTACAGATCCTCGGAGAAACCCTGCTCTAGCATCAAAATTTTTTCAGAATGGATCCAGCTCTTTTAGTGATTCCTCATCAAGTGCTTCCTCTGGGATAACTTCGCCAAAAGAAGGGAATGAGTACTCGAGCACCTTAAAAGACGACTAGGTGAAAATAGCTATCTTATCAGAAAGCTTTCCTGCTCGCATTATTGTGGGTTGTTGCATGTGTATGCATGGTCCACGATTTTCAACTCTTGCAAGCATGTGAGAGGAGCAGATTTTGAAGGCATGAGTTTTTGTGCAAGTGCCGCATACAGGGGGGGCTGGTTTATTGTGAGAAAGCAAGCCCAGCCTCCATCAATTAGTTCTTATGGTCGTTTTGCATCTTTTTATATATTATTTTGCATGAAAGATCAGGTTAGTATCCTTCCTTTGACTCGGAAGTTGTTGGAATCCGAAAATGGAGTGTTGCTAAAATAAAAAAAAATATTCTTTTTAATTATATCTGTTGTCCAATAGAATTTTAAGGAAAAAGCGAAAAGAAAAGATTTCAAGAAAAACGAAGAGGGGAAGACAAAAGAAAGGCTATGCTCGTAGCCTAGGATGTCTAACAAGAATGAACTAGGGTTCTTGTCTTTTAAGAACCTCCAAATTGGCTGAAATGATTAAAGGCTCGTAATGATAGGTAATCGTCCTTCATTCACTTGAAATTCAGCCATGGCGTACAGCTGAAATCTCTTCATCGTTGTCTTCAAATGTTTTGGTCGTATGCAGAAATAAATTTCAATTTGGGGAATCTGATTTTCTGGTATTAGGAAACTGCCAGCCTCCTAGTTTTTAGCCTGTGACGGCACCCTGTCTGCATTTATTGTATGGACGGGTCATTTTCAAACTTTTTATGGTGGTGAAGAGCTTCTTTATTTTCTTCACCTTCTTTATTTAATTTTCTGTTGCACGGCGCCCTGTCTGCATTTATTGTATGGACGGGTCATTTTCAAACTTTTTATGGTGGTGAAGAGCTTCTTTATTTTCCTCACCTTCTTTATTTAATTCTCTCTCTCTCTCTCTCTCTCTCCTCATGAACTAATGTGTCCTAAATAATCTAAATAATAATAATAATAACAACAACAACAACAACAACAACAACGTACCTTGCTGAGCTCTACTGGACCGTAGGACACGTATACTATAATAGTGTTAAACGTGCACGAGGTGCACACTTTGGCAGGCTATCCAAAACAATGCCTAAGGGTGTTGGCAGCCATGCTAACAGGAGAATAAATCGGCAGCGCGGATTTATGCGACTGTAGGTTTGTCAAAGAAAAATCGGCAGCGCAGATTGTTGACGAACATGGGCTTGACGATGAAATGTCCAAGCTCGGCAGGAAAACTCGTCAGGGGCATAGGCTGATGAGAACAGGGGCTGTCAAGGAATTCGGCTGCGAAGACATTGGCAACCCGCACGCAGATGCGAATTCGGCAGCGCGCAACGACTTGTGCAAGTCATGGGTTCGACTTGGCACGATCTGAAACTTGGACGAATGACTGTCCAAGGCATACGAGTGACTCAACAGCTGACGAAGCAAGAGCTGGCAGATGGGGCTGCCAGGTGGGCATGCAAAACGTGGGTTAGTGGCAGTCATGGTCTTCCTAGATCATGGGATCATGGGGCAGAATGTGGGTGAAGTGACAACATCATGGGGGCAGAACGTGGGAGCATAACTGGGGTGCTCTCCAAGCTGCTGAGATCATGGAGAACATGGGGGAGAAAATGCCCCACTATGTCCTGAAAAATAAGAGATCATGGGTGTGCCCTACAGCTCACATACTTGGCTATAAATAGTTGTTGATGCTCTTAGATGTAGAGATAGAGAGCATACGAGATAGGGAATGCATAGAGAGGAAATAACGTGTGTAAGCTTGATTGTGTAGCATGCGAATTCTGTGCATAGCACACATTGTGTAATCCTTTGTTGACGAGATAAATAAAGGTTGAGAGTTCTTCTTATATTCTTGGTGTGCTTTGTGTTGTGTTTGTCTTCTAACTTGGGAAAGTGGGGAAACCTCTCGGGTGAGGGAAACACTTAGTTACTAGGCAAACACGGGTGGGATTGGTGAGGGAAGGCTGAGTCTAGTGAGGGACTAGGCTGCCGCACGGGTTTATTCGCGGAGCGAAAAATTACCCCGTGACAATTGGTATCAGAGCGCGGTTGCATTCTTGGCAGAACGACGAGACTGTTCTGTGGACAGCAGATCGAAGGACTGATTTGTTGAAGCTATCGGTGGGATAGTTTGCGAAGTTGGTATCTGAAGTTTTATGTCAACGGGTATGGAGACTATTCGGGAAAGGTTGCTTCGTCTAGAGGGATGGATGGGTGAAATTCCTGATGAAGAAGATCGTTCAGTTCAAGATCGACTTGAGTTGGCTATGGAAATCGCTAAGAAGGCTGTTGAACAGTATGTAGAACTTGCGGCAGAGATGAGCCGAAAGTTGCAAGCTGTTAATGCAGAATTGGCTGTCTTGAAGCAAGCAGTCGCAGCTGCATCAGGGGGTGCAGGCTCTTTTAAGCCTAAGGTTCCAGAGCCGAAACCATTCGATGGGGTGTGGAGTTCCAAAGAGTTGGAGAACTTTTTATGGGACATGAAGTAGTACTTCAGCGTGGCAAAGATTCGGTTGGCTGAACAAGTTAACATCGCAGTGATGTATCTCACGGGAGATGCAAAATTATGGTGGCGGACAAGGTCCAAGGAGGATCTTAATGCTGGTAGGCCAAAAGTGGAGACATGGGAGATTCTGAAACGTGAGTTGAAAGAGCAATTTCTATCCAACAACACGTCCTGAATTGCAAGGGAAGACTTGAAAAAGTTGCGGCAAGATGGGTCGGTAAGGGATTACGTGAAGAAATTTAGTTCTTTAATTCTGGATAATGATAATATGTTCGAGGAGGACAAAATGTTCAATTTTCTGTCAGGACTTCAGTCGTGGGCACAGTTGGAGTTGCGTAGGCAGAAAGTTTCAGACTGGTCTTCAGCCATTTCGGCTGCTGATGGGTTGGCAGATTTTAGAGCAGGCGCTAGCGAAGGGACTACTGGAGCATCTTCTGTTTCGTACCCACTGATGGATAGGTACGAAATGAAAAAGAAGAAGAAAGGGCTTGGTGGGGGAGAGAACCTAAACAGGCTGATGGCAACGGGAAGTTAGAAGCCAAGGGCAAGGAAAAAGTTTCGAAATCAAGTTCGGGCTGTTTTATTTGCGAGGGGAAGCACGTCGCAAGGGACTGCCCGCTGAGAGCACAACTTAGTGTTATTTCCGTGGAGAAGGATGGAGAAGGAACGACATACGTAAATCCTATACGTGTGCTTAACACTAAGTAAAAGAGTTAGTGGCAAGGGGCCAGCCTAGTTGATGAGGACTTAGGCATGGCCAAACTGCCTTAGGCGAGGCAGAATTGGAGGAGTCTGATAACTTTGATGATGGACAGATCATGGTTTAACTCTAGGCGTGAGGATGCGCCAGCGAAAAGCACACTGCATAGAACTCGGCAGCGATGGACAGCGGCAGCCTTGCATGGGCTGAGGCGAATTCGGCAGGAAGAGTTGATTGCTATACGACGGACAAGTAAACAATATTTAAAATTTTTATAATTGCAATTTTGGGGCACGCAGAATGGTTGGAGAACTAGATGTTCGTATGGGAGCTCATGTGGTTCTTCGAAGTGATTTTGTGTTGATGTATTTCGTGAAGAGGGATGGACACTTTGGAGACGCTTGCGATTAATGTCTGGACTTCATGAAAACATGATTGCGAGTATGATGTGTTTGACATTTGTGGAAAGCTAACGAGCCAAAACAGAATGTGTCACAACTTGGTTTTGAAACAGGTTGACGAAATTCGATGGACTAAATTGTTGTTGAATGTGGGCAAAGCTAGAGGTTTCGTGGGAGAAACATGGATTGTGACGAGGAACAAATACGGTGCGAGGGTACTTCGAATCTGTCTGACGAGGGCATCAGGTTCTTTTGGTGGGGGTGGATTGTAACAGTGTTAAACATGCACGAGGTGCACACTTCGGCAGGCTGTCCAAAACAGTGCCTAAGGTTGCTGGCAGCCATGCCAACAGGGGGATAAATCGGCATCGCAGATTGTTGACGAACATGGGCTTGACGATGGAATGTCCAAGCCAGGCAGGAAAACTCGTCAGCAGCATAGGTTGTCGAGGAATTCGGCAGCGCAGGAATTGGCAGCCTGCACGCAGATGCGAATTCGGCAGCGCGCAACGACTTGTGCAAGTCATGGGTTCGACTTGGCACGATCTAAAACTTGGACGAATGACTGTCCAAGGCATACGAGTGATTCAACAGCTGACGAAGCAAGAGCTGGCAGATGGGGCTGCCAGGTGGGCATGCAAAACGTGGGTTAGTGGCAGTCATGGTCTTCCTAGATCATGGGATCATGGGGCAGAATGTGGGTGAAGTGACAGCATCATGGGGGCATAACTGGGGTGCTCTCCAAGCTGCTGAGATCATGGAGAACATGGGGGAGAAAGTGCCCCACTATGTCCTGAAAAATAGGAGATCATGGGTGTGCCCTACAGCTCACATACTTGGCTATAAATAGTTGTTGATGCTCTTAGATATAGAGATAGAGAGCATACGAGATAGGGAATGCATAGAGAGGAAATAACGTGTGTAAGCTTGATTGTGTAGCATGCGAATTCTGTGCATAGCACACATTGTGTAATCCTTTGTTGACGAGATAAATAA
>Ga0307518_10000391_pt1 | contig 33665 bp, 11 predicted proteins | sample 25_EM_MG_FD_203889 | JGI IMG/M metagenome (GOLD analysis project Ga0307518, IMG submission 203889) | Populus trichocarpa ectomycorrhiza microbial communities from riparian zone in the Pacific Northwest, United States - 25_EM | ecosystem: Host-associated > Plants > Roots > Unclassified | place... | reverse complement strand
GATGTTTGAGAGTGAAATAGTAAAGAAAAGGGATGAATTCTTAAATTCTATCAACCACACGCATACGAGGACCTTAATTTTGCATAATTTTTATGCATGAGAAATTGTACTAAATTTAAAGCAAAAAAATATGATTTTTTTTATTGTTTAACCATACATGCATTAAAGTTATCTATAAGAAGTTAAAGTTATTTTAGTCCAAGTGCGCACACTTTCAATTTTGGTTTTTTTTTTTGTTTAGGTCATTTATTTTTCCTTAAAAACATCGTTTTGGTTATTTTTTTATATTTGAAGAGTTTTTCTAAGTATATTGTTAACTTAAACATATATCAACGATCTTTTGTTGAATTTGATGGAAAAGCCTATAGCTTTGGCCTTTTGGATCTCTAATTATTTATATATCTTATTTATAAGTGGTGATTTTTTTTTTATCTTTATCTCTAAATTTCTAATGCATTCATTTAATTTGTATTTTAGAGTGTTGAATTATTTGTATTTATATCTATGTGGCTTTGTACCTTAAAATGATGAACACAAAATTATCTGATTTATGAATGGTGAATTTTTATCTTTATCTCTTAATCTATAACGCATTCATTTAATTTGTATCTTTAGAGTGTTGGGTTACTTGCATTTATATATTTTTGGCTTTATATCTTAGAGTGACGAGCAAAACAATATTTTTATTTTATAATCGTGTTGTCTGACTTGAACAATTACTTTTGTTTCCCATTACTCATTGCCAAATTGATATTAAAGCTTTGGTTGCAAACCATGGTTGTTCATGATCATCATGTATAAGAATATGAAAGGTATATTTTTTTTATGTTTAAATGAATGAGAGAGGAATATAAATCCAACAATATCTTGAACAATATGAGGATTATGTTGATGTTAATAATAATTTTGAAAACGACTCTTTCATTAATGTTAAAAAGGATTTTAATCCTTTCTATCATACTCCATACCATAATTGTAAAGATGATAGTTCTTCTTAAGAGAAGAAATAAATACATTGTCAAAGTTATGATGTAAAAGTTGATGTTCTATAATATGAAGAAACAATGTTACTTGATGAATTCATTAATTAGCTTTAAACTGTTAAGATAGTTTTTGACTTCGAGGAGTATTTTGATGAATGAAAGGTGAAGTTAATGGTTTTAAAACTAAAAAAAATATAATTTCTTATGGTGGAAGAATTGTAAGAGGCAAAGAGCTAACGAGCTTAGAAGTGAGATCAATTATTATGTAAAAATATAAAGACAACTTAATAAAAGATTTTTACTTGAACATTATAAATAAGAGATTTTTTTTCAAGTTACATAACTTTAAGTAAACGGGGACAACAATTATGGAGATTTTAAGCTTCACATGTTAAAATATGATCATGCAGAACCAAAAGCAAACAACAACATATTATTTGAATGGATTAAAATAAGGGTTTACTAATATTGTTTGTTTAGAGTCTTGTTGGACTTTCAATAGTTTGAGAAAGCTTAAATTGAAGATGGAAAAACAATAAAAAAAGAGAAGATATAGTGGTTTTAGGTTAATATCATAGAAGAGCCCTAACACATTATAATATAGACCTCTGAATCTTTATTTCTAACCAAAAAACATATTTTAATCAAACTAAAAACCCGCAATCAAATTAAATTAAAAACATTTCAAGTCCTGATATACTCTTATGATATCACTGAAAGTAGAAACCTTCTTCATTGAGTTTCTCTCTTAAATATGAATCCATATATATCAAAATTATAGTTATTGGTGGTCAAAATTAGACAGTCTAAGTGCTCTCTCTCTCCCTCCCCCCCACCCCCGCCTTAGATAACTACCATTGGAAAGCTACTGGTACCAGATTGTTATAATTTGCGTTCACACCTTTGGCTCGCTTGGAAGGCTAGTAATGGAATCAAAATCTTCCCTCTAATAAAGCCCTTTACCTGCCTACTTTAAACTACTGAATTTGTCTGAATCTATCCAGAAAATGGCTTGAACCGGTATTGTGACTACATATGTAGCTAATAGAAAAAAAGATTCCCATGAGAGAAACTGAATTTACTATAAGAACTGTCATAACACAATTTTGGGTTTCCCTTAAAATTATCTTTTAAAAAAAACAAAAAATCAATAAAAAATGAAAAGAAACAAAAAAATAAAAAATTGAAAGTGAAAAAAGACTAGCAGCTTGGCTAGATCAGGCTGAGAAGGGCTCTAAATGCGTGAGAGAATCGAATTGAGATTTTGGAAAAAATTGGAAGCTTTATTGTACCCCAAAAATCCTAAGATTAAAAGACAAAGTAAATTCAAGGTTAAATTAAATGATTATTGGATGAATTTCCATAGAAATTAAGTCTGAGGACTTAATTAAGCTTTTAATATGCCAATTTGATTTAATCATGAGCCCAATTAAAGGTTTAATTAAGTTTTAGAATTAATTTGGGTCTTATTAAAATAATTAATTAAGTGCAATGACTTAATTAGACTTTTAATGGGTTAAATTAATTTTATTAGGGACTTAATTGGGGAATTGTTTAGTTTCGAAATCTAATTTGTGCTTAATTGAGAAAATTAAAAATTTAGAGAACCAGATTTAATTTTTTTCAAGTTGAATTGGGTGAAATCAAGGATAAAATTGCAAGGAAATTAAAGTTTGGAGGTCAATTAGGGGTCAAATTAAAAAAATTCAAAAACAAAGACCTCTTTGTAAAAGGTGTGTAAATTAAAGAACCAAATTCGGTTGTAAACAAGGGTGAAATTGAAGAAATTAGAAGTTGGAAGGTCAATTGAGGATAAAATTGAAAATATCCAAGACCAAGAACCAAGTTGAAAAACACGCTTAAATCAAGGGTTTTTTTTTAAACTTTGTAGGGGTGAAATTGAATTGATTCTTAATATTAAATTTAATTAAGAACCTAATTGAAAAAATTGTAAGATTGAAAGCTGAAATTAAAATAGGAGATTTATAACCTAATTTTAATCAAAAAAACCAAAATGACATTGTTTTATTTAAATAAAACGTTGCGTTTTGACCAAAACAATGTCTTTTGGTTCCAAACGATAGGTAAAAAAATAATGTCATAAAACATGTCGTCTGACACTGTTCATTGTATTCTTCCTCTGAACCATAAAAGATGACAGATAAATCCTTTTTCATAGGCATTTAATGCATCATCCATGCCCTAAATGAGACAACAAACACACTCTTTGGTAGCGCTAACATTGTACTATAACCCAAACTTTGTCCCCATTTGATTTACAGCCATGTAGCCACTATAACACAAATCCCAAACCCTTGACCCAACTAGCATTACAACCTTGTTTGACAATACCAAGTTACTGGTTTATGACCAACAAATGGGATCCTTTTTAGGCGAATCAAGGCCCAAGATTCATGCCTAAGAAGGACCCCGTGTCCTTTTGTCATCCCTTATAAATAGGGGTGAATTTAGTGAAGCAAAGAGGGAGAAAAAGAGAAAAACAAAAAAACAAAATCAAACCCAAAAACACCCTTTTCGCCTATAAAAATCAAGAAAAACCAAAAGGGTAAAAAAGGACCAATTCATGCCACAATCCATCAACCTCAACAAATAAAAAAAAAACACCCTTTACCCATAACAAAACTGAAACAAAAAAAAAGAGAAGCACCTTTTACCAACTATTATTCTGTACCACCAACTCCATTGCCTCTCTTTCTCTCTTCTCCAACAGCCACATCAAGCCACCAAGAAAAGCAACACCACTAGCCTCCACCGTGAGCCGCCAACAACCCTAGCAAGACCACCAGCTAGCAACCAATACTCCCCAAGCTAGGGTAACTTCTTCTCTTTCCTATGTAAATCCACTTGCATGGTAACAACTTGAATACTTCTTCTTTTCTATGACAGAAAAGAAGAAGTTAGGTCGGGTTTCTTGATTGGAGGTTGAGCCTTCATTCCAGCACAATCTGTGTGGCTGAGTTGGGCTCCTTAAAAATAGACTTTGGGCCATCTGTCGGCCCAACCAAAGTGGGTAAGGCCTGAGCCCAACCCATGTGCATACCCTGGGCTTTGGGTCCAATAGACTCGGCCATGTAGTTGGGCCAAGCCTAACCCAAAAGCTAAGAACGTGTTTGGATTGCATAAGTTTTATTAAGGAAATAAGGCCTTGTTTGGGTCCTTAAAGCGTGTTTTCCAAACACGGCCTTAAGGTATTTTTAATGCCTTTGATTTTAGATTAATGACATGTTTGTCAAATACGCCCTACTGCTTTCCCCTTTAGCTTTAATTTGTTCTTATTTTAGTGTTTCTCCAAACAAACCCTAAAATAGTTCAAAAAAACTCTAAAAAAATCCAAGGACCATTTTTAAATTATTTATGGGTGCCTCACATGTTTTTCCAACAATTTTGCCTGATATCATGTTGTAGACTTACACTGTAAAATATGTACCCGATATTTCTTTGAAATTTCAAGAAATCAAAAGAACTTCCCTTATTTCAGAAAACAAAAAAAAATGTTTTTCTTCAAGAATTTCATTTAATATTAGGTTGTGGACTTACACTGTAAGATACATATCCGGTATTAAAAATACTCAGTTTTCTTTAAATTTTTAAAAAATCCAAAAAAATTCTTCATTTAAAAAAATACAAAAATATATTTTGTTTTCATGTATACGACCAATTTCTAAAGCTTTTTCATGCATATTTCTAAAAAAATAAAAATGAATTTTTATCATGTTTTAAAAATACCAAAACGGATATCATATGAGTATCTATTAGGATTTGACGAAAATTTAAAAAATCTCACAAAAAATAATTTGTTTAATTAATATTTTGGGTATGAATTTTACAATATAATGCATACTTTCAGAATTAAATTAAATGAATTAATAGCAAAAAAAAATATTAGGAATTAGTTGTAGACTTTATTATTTGAGGGTATAAAATTATACTTTAAAGTACACTCTCAGGTATTAAAGTGACAAAATAGAAAATAAAAGTGATGCTAAGATTTAGGCTTTAGAATGGTTAGAATTTAACCCGATAAGATAGAGATTTTCTCACGAATAGAGATCTTCCTTAAACTTTAGATGAGACCAAAAAATAGAAACACGATTTAGAATAACAATCAATCAATAATACAGTTTATCATAAGTAGGGACTGGGGTTGATGCATTTTCTCATTGTAGACTCGACTTAAGGTGAATAGGGGCCTTCAGAAAAATCATAAATGAGACCTTTCAAAGTATTTAAGAAATATTTTTTTTTATTTTTTTTATATATATCTGACAAGTGGGTCCTTGAACAATTTTCATTTTGTATTTGGGGCTTTTGTTAAGTGGAGGCAATTTTCATTTCATAAAGCATAATTGACAAATACAACTTACTTATTCTTGGGGCTTTTTTGTTAAGTAGGGGCTTTGGACCATTACCCAAGTTATCCATATGCTCTGGTCGGCTTTGTCCCTTTGCACAACTAGTTCTTTTACCCAGATTCTCACAAACCATATGTTTTCTAGTAATCATGATACTAGGTGGCGACTCCTTCAAAATAATAATTTTATGATTAAACCCAAAACCCTTCATTTCAAGAGGCAGCTCTGCCATTCAATGCCATGCAAGCCATGATAGGAACTACGACTCTTCATTATATTAGTCATCTTAAAAAAAAATATTTATGTTCTTCGTCAAAAAGTAGATCATGCTTGAACTTTTTTTTTAATTTGATTTGATTACGAATTTTTTTTTGTTGAGAAATGGAGATTTAGAGGTCCATATATGTTGTTTTCATAATAATAATAAAAAAGACTTAAATTTGGGTTTTTAGAGTCCAAATACTTGTACCTCGATCTTTCGATCACATGAGACATCCTCAGTGATTGAAAAAATAGAACCTGTTTCATTTACATTATTTAAGAGGGGCAGAAAACTATAATCTTATCCCTCAAGATTTGGGCCTAAATTTTATTTTCAATATGTTTAAGTGATTGGATATATAGAGAGAGGAGAGAAAGTCACCAAAAAAGAAAAGAAGAGAGAAAGCTTTTGGATGATTCAATTTTAACTACCAATAACTATGATTTTGATGTCTATGGATTCATATTTAAGAGGGAAACTCAATAAAGATGATTTCTACCATCAATAATATCAAAAAAGTAGATTAGTGTCTGATAAAAAAAGTAGATTAGTGCTATTTGTTTTTAATTTTATTTGATTACGAGTTTTTAGTTTAGTTAAAATGTGTTTTTGGTTGGAAATAGAGATTTAGAGATCAATGTGATGTTGTTTCAATGTTTTTATATTAAATAGTTTAAATTTGAATTTTTTGTGATCCAATACTTTTACCTCGATTTTTTGGTCATATTAGCCATCTCCTGCCATAAAATATGTTGCAAATTAGTAATAATATACTAGCCTTGGTGCCTACACTTTGCCGTGAGTCTGAACTATTTTTTGTAAAAAGGCATTGTTTAGGTATTGAAATGGGGTTAAAAAAGAACATAAAAAACACTAATGACAAATATATAACAATGCTAATTAAATCTAAAGCCAACACGAGATATTCCGCCAAACCTGCGGCCCAAATTATGTGACTGGAACAATCCGATAAAAACATAAAGAGAATCATAAAGCCTTTTTTTTTTTAAAAAAAATGTTAACTTTAACCGAAGTCACTAGATCTGAAGCACCTAATCTAGAAAACCATGAAATCCAATTTCAAAAAAATTAATTATTAAAGGGTGAAAAAAATAGAATTTTAATCATACAAAAAGATAGGAAAAAATAGCAATTTAAAGAATGAAGATCAAAATTATTATTACTACTATTATTAATAAGTAATATCATCACTATTATTACTACTACGACTACTATTACTACTACTAAAATTATTATTATTATTATTGCTCCTCCTCCTCCTCCTCCTACTATTATTGTTGTTGTTGTTACTATTATTATCACAATTATTACTATCATCAATATTATCATCACAACTATTAATATCATAACCATCATCATCATTCTTCTTCTCTCTTCTTCTTCGTCTTCTTCTTATTATTATTATTGAAAAAAAAACCTTGAACTTAATTTGAAGGATAGAATTGAAAAATATAAAAACTTTGACAAAAGAGCCAAGAAAAACAACAAGAAATCAAAAGAAGAGGGACCAAATTGAAATCATTGAAAAAACAAAAAAAAATCATAAACTTGATTTGAAGGATAAAATTGAAAGCAATAAAAACTTTGACAAAAGGACAAAGAAAAAAAAAAGAAATTCAAAGTAGAAGGAAGAAATCAAAACATATTGTATATACAAATTAGAAACCAAGGTTTAAATTGAAAACAAATAAAATTTTAACAAAAAGAAAAATGACAAAATTATTAAAATCAAAACTAAAAAGACCAAATTTAAAATACTAATAACAATGAGGACTATAATGCTTTTCTAGTGGTAGGAGAGAGAACCAAAGGTAAAAAAAAAAGGATCACTGACGATAAACTGCCCACATCTTGACTACACACGCCATCAATTATGGATGAGGAGACGATAAGGAATAAAATAATATGGTGAAAACCCATTTTTTACCACTAGGAGCTGCTGTGCTCATCACCCAAAGTGTTCGGCAGCTCCCACACACGCTTGTGTGTGATGTGAACGTGCCATAGCCTTTTTCCCATTAAAAAGTATTATATATTTTAATGTTAAATTACAACACCGCCCTCAACAAAATCAACTATTAACAAAAAAACCAAGACCAAAAGACCCTAGTACACATGATTCCTATGAATTATATCTCTTTGATCTAAGGGTACAAGTGTAATTGCACTGTGTATTAAAAAACAAAAATACCTAATATCCCTACCCAAAACAATTGGTTTTTTTTTACTCTTGGGGTATTTTGGTTACTTGACTGGTCATTAAAATGATGAATAGACAAAAACACCCAAAAACAAATCAATAGTAACAAATAAATCGTGCAAAAATACTAAACCATCCCTAGTTCATAAACAATTATTGTTTTTAATCAAGACCATAGATGTCACTACACTATTATAACAATAAATAATGAAGTATATCTATGGCCACATGAGAAACCTTTTAATATATTTGTTATATCTACGACAACATGGTGCATTAAGAGGGGATTTGGGTGTATTAAAAGGGTGTTTAAGAATGTAGTAGTAGTTTCTTTTTAAAGTGTTTTTTGCTCGGAAATATAATAAAATAATATTTTTTTAAAATTATTTTTGATATCAGCATATCAAAATAATATAAAAATACTAAAAAATATTAATTTAAAAAAAATAAAAAAATTTAAATATTTTTAAAAATACTTTTGAAATAGTTGAATTCTAAAATGTAATCAAGGCTGATATATTTATGTAGGCCGTACATCTTGCTATCAATTCGAAGACCTCTAAAGTCACCTAGATACATTTATACATGTCTCCTTCCACAATAAATACTAGTTCAGGAGTGTGTTTGGCAGTGTGGTTACGGGTGCTTTTCAAATAACTTTTCGTGCCAAAATGCATGTCAGTGATATTTTTTTCATTTTTAAAAAATTATTTTTGACATCAGCACATCAAAACGATTCAAAACATACAAATCATATTAAATTTTAGTAAAAAAAAAATTTAAATTTTTCAAAAACGCAGCCGCAGCCGCGTTCCTAAACGTTTCCACCTCCCCCGTTGCGTTTTACGTTTGCCAACCACCACCATCTCTCATCTCCATCTCTCACCTCCAATGGTGATGCATTGAAGTTCTGTTGCTACACGGATTGATATGCGCCTCGTTTTGACAGTCAAAGTTTTCCTGCACAACATGAAATTGATGCGGCAATCTGTATATCCATAGGACTGTCCCCCTATCAGACAGTAGGACGACGACTTATGCATGGTAGGGAGAAAAGTAATTTAATGCTAAAAATTTTGGGATGTTTAACAGTTTTACCTTCGATTTTTTCTTTTTATACTAACGGGGACCGTATATTTCATTAATCTGGATGTTTTTACACAGCGTCCATACTCATGCATCGATTTCTCCCAGGTGAGCTGGTTTTGTGAGATACTGCTATCGACATTAATGGCCTCGCTAGGTTTATTTCTCATGGTAGCTAAATCTGCATGCTAGCCAGGAGTCACAGCGTCCAGTTCCACTTCTCTTTGTATATATAGTCGAAAAGCTAGCTAGCTGTTCCTTCACACACACACTCGAAATAGACTCATGCTCCCTTCTTTGGATTTTGACTGTTTCTGGAGCTAGGTCTTTGGCATTCAGCATCCTTTTCTATTTGATTTACTTGAGTCCAAGTTGAAGACTTGGGTTTTGATCTATACAAATTCTTTTTTGTTATATTTTTTTAAAGTATTTTTAACTTGAAAAATAATATTAAATTGATGTTTTTTAATATTTTTTTTATATATATTTTTCATACGTTAATATAAAAAAATTACGCAAAACTTCTGAAACACGAATCAATGATCTGCTTACAAGGCATGTGAGCATTAAAATCTTACCAACTTTTCCGTAGTCGAAGAAAAATAAATTCTACAGCAACCAGCTATAGCTAGCAAGGACACCATGATATGGTTCCTCTTCAATGTCTGCAAGTCGCTCTCTCTCTCTAACCTGTGTGGTTCTTTATTGAACTTGTAAATTCACGCATTGTAAGCTTGAAAATAATCTTCTTCTCTTGTGGAGTTTGGTAGTTTTTGCTCCACTTTATTTATTAATTCTTGTTTAAAAAACCCTATATTCTTTGTCACATTATCCATTAATTTGATTTAATTACTCCGATGTATTTATGGATCCCAGGATTGAAATTCATCAAATACCATGGAAATGGTATATAGAATGAATACTCTCCTTAAATATCAATGACCTACCCATCCTCCCTGAAGCGACTGCTGCCAAGATTCACCTACTTGAGGACAAATTATGTATACTCGACCGACGGATATTAGATGGTGGCACATTAATTTAAATAGCTAATTAATTGCTAAACCAGCCTCTTCAGTACGTAGGCCAATCTAGTAATCTTCGATTCAATTCAATAATTTGGCAATTCAGAATTTGACTCAGGTTGGATTTCATTTCAAGTTGATTTTATAGTTCATCCAGTTAAACCATCAAATCAATTCAAAATAAAACTCAGCTGATTTATTATGAGCGGCACATGTGACTCACTCTAGTGTCTTAGCTCTATATTTTTCATAACATTTGATTTATCTTGATATTTTTTTTAAATCATATGTATATGATGATTCGATCCGGTTTAACACAGATTTATCTTTTTTTTTTATTCTATCTCCACCACAATCTATAATGAAGTGTCCCTTAAAAAAAATCACACGCCCTTCAAAAAGTTTTCAAGTCATTAAATAATGGTATTTATATGCTATCTAATAAATTCCACTAATTATAAGCAAGGAGAAAAAAAATAAGATTTTAAAATATACACAATTTATCATATCAGAGAGACTCATAAATGAGTGTTGTGTTTGCATGATTAAGAGCGTTTTTGCCAATGATACATGATAATTTTGCAAAAATATTTTTTAATTAAAATATATATTAAAATGATTTTTTTTTATATTAATATATCAAAATCATCAAAACAAATTAAAAAAAATAAATTTTATATTTTTTTCAAGTAAAGAACACTAAACAAACAGTTACTAAATGCCTAAAATTCTCAAAATCTTTGTCATGTACGTAATTCATGATTTTAACCTTTTATTAAAATGAAATTGTCAAGTAATGATATTTAATTTTAAAATAATGGACAGTTTTCGTATGCTGTTTTCAAAAAATATTAATTTTTTAATTGATAAGCAAATTTGATAATGATATAGTCATTAGTTATTAAACTCCATCGAGAAATAGCAGAAGGCTCATTACATTTAATCCTGCCAGCTTTATAAACATAAAATAGGATTGACATGAATATTCTTTTGCAGTTTGTTTCTGTAACTTTTTTTGAGCATGGCGGTAATAAAATTATTTTCAATTTCATTATTTTTTAATTTTTTCATATCTTAGATTTAGTTCTTATTTTTTTATTGTTATTTTTTAAGATGATTTATAAATTTTTTTTTTATTTCCATCCTTTTAATTGCTATTTTTATACTTTGACGAGTTTTTTAGATTAATTTATTTTATTTTATCATTTAACATTAATGTAACGTCCTCATTTTTCTAGAATACTTTCAAACAATTAATTGTAAAATGCGAGAATATATATATATACACACTATTAAAAATCCTTCTTACTTAGCTAGGTTTCATACTTCTATAGAACATAAATTCATCGATTTCCAAGACAGTTCACTGTTAGTTGTATCGGTTGACTGGTACCCTTCAATCGTTCGATTGGTTTGATAAATTTAACGGTAACCAGTTTTACTATTCAATCAATCGACCTATACATTTGGGTAGTTTAAACGGTCGATTGATTAAATTGTACGATTTTAGCAATAGCCAAATTCACTATTCAATTCTTTTAAGTGATCCCTTGGAACCCTCATAATTCGTCAAATCTAGCTTTCTTTAGTGATTTCTCTCAAGGATTTATTGAAAAGCTTCAAAACCCTCCTTTCATTTCTCTTCTTTTCCTCTTTCTCTGCCCACAGTTGAGTGTTTAAAGAAGAAGAGGAGAATTCCCGTGAAGTTCTTATTTTTCCCTCAATTATGTCCCACTGCCAGTTGAATCGGTCAACTGGTTCAGATAGAACCTTATATATCAATTTCATTCTTCCTTCTATTGTCCATATTGTATCAATCCCACACTAATTTTATTAATCATTCAAATTCAAATTAGTTTTCAAAATTTTTGAGGGTTTATAATTAAATTGGTTGGAAATTGGCCTTCTTGAATAAGCCTAGGTCTAAAATTTCACGAGTTATAATTTTGAAATATTAACTCAAGTTTAGGAGATTCACTTGGGTTTACTTTGTTTTTTCACATGTTATTAAATTAGGGTTGTTTTTTTATATTATTAAATTGATCAAAATTATCTTTTAGTTCTTTAAAAACCCTAGCATCGCTTTAATATTTTTCTTCTTATGTCCAAAAACATTTGCCCCAACTAGCATTGTTGTGCCTGTTGCCTATATAGGTTTACCTAAGTAACTTTTTTTAGGTCCTTTTGTTGTAATTATAACTTCTTTAAACCTTTAATGATTAGTTCATTATAATTGGACTTTCAAAATTGTTTATGTATGGGTTCCATGGTTTTATCACGATCTCATATCTCAAATTATATGTTTCGCTGGTCAACCATTGTTGGCCTAGGTCAATCCGATGTGTCGACGTCTTAATATTTTTTTTTAATAAAAAATATTTCATCAAACGTGTCACCATTTAAGTATTTTAAAAGTATTTCGGCTAGCATGCATCAATTTTCTTACTTCCTGATATCTTTATAATTTCTTTTAAGGTTGAAAAAAATTATTTGACCCATTATATAAAGTGGGTAAAAAAACCAGTATCATTCTAGTCAACGTTGTTCTTAACATCTCCTCATCACACAAGTATATAAAGAAGTTAATGGTTTTTAAATCATATTGAATAGTTCAAACTTGTTGCACCCACCATAGTTATTAAATCCAATCTGACTTGATCAGATGAGTTGACTCAAAAAATTTGTAACCTAGAATCTAATTTGGGCCGGAATCAAGTTGAATAAAAAAAAACATTAACCTAGTTAACCTTGGTTGAATTGATTGTATTTTTAATGATTTGGTTGACATGATCAAACACTATCAAAAAATTATCAAATACAAACATAAATATATATATATAAAACCTCGTAAATTATAGTGACATTTATCAACAAAATATTTCCTCGCTATTTACATTGGTATTTACCGACATAAAATTTATGTCGGTGAATACCGAAAGAATTACATTTGGAAATGAAGGAATGAATATATATAAAGATAATTTGTCGGTAATATTTAAGTTATAACCTGACATACAATCTCCTCTCTTCCCCTCCCTCATTTCTTTTTTTTTCTTCTTCCTATTCTTTTTCTTCTACAGAAAGTAGCACACAACACCCCTATATTTTGTCACATATCAAGCTCTCATCGTCACAAATATGACCACCCTAACACTCAGTCTATTAGCATCCTTGTTCTAGTTCAATTTCTTTTAAAGATTCACTACATCACGTAAGCAAAACTAACTATTTTTTTGGTTGTAACCCATTTTTAAAACTACATATCAAAACTACCTCTTGATCACGTAGTCAAGCCACCCTCAACAAAGTAGATAATAACCCAGAAAGCTAAAAATCAGGTTTGATAAAAACTTGACCCAGAGGTAACCCTGTACCTAAGAACCAAAGATATTGGAAAAAGACTTGAACCTAAAAATAACCTTGTATCTAAGAACCCTGTGTATGCAAATGGCACCGCGAACCTAGTTAATCTTCGATAAGTCAGTGTACGATCTTTGTCCTTGCGAAGGAAGGTTGTTTTGCCATAAACAAACAAAAAAAAAATCATGTTTATTCTTTAACTTGTTGCCCAAATTTGCAGCTCAAAAAAACATAATATATTCTTCTTAACTAAGCCTAATGGACTCCTTTTGGGTTACAAGCTAATAGGCTTAAACTAGTAATTAACTAATATAAGTCAAATAATAAAATAAACCCTTAAACAATGTCTAATGGGCCATAACAAACCCAAATTATAAATAATTATTCAACATTAAATAAATAAATCAAATAGGATAATAAAAACAAAGTCTTCATGCTAAAATTCCTTTATGTAGCCCGAATCTCCAATTTTTATATATTTTTGGCAGATTTCAGTCTTGACTTCAATCACATCATTCTCTCTCTTCTGGATGAATTACTAAACCTACACAAAGGTTTCCATGTAGCTTTAGATATGTCCTAAATAGTACATGAAGGTCTAGTTTGATAGATTTGACAAGATTCATCTAGTAAATTCTATCCTCTAAAAAAATATGTTTCCAAACTCAATTTAACCTGAACATTTACCATAATATAGTTCAATGTGTCTAGTATCTTCCTGTAAAATTTCAGCTCCATCCGATGTATGATTTGAGAGATATGCTTGATCTTGCAAAACTGGTCAGCAAACTTTTTAAGATCAAATTCAGACTTGACTTGATTTGCATCAATATGTAGTTTGTTTGTGAGTTTACTTGTTTTATAACTTTCTTCCATATAAATTTGTTGTATGAATGTATGATTTGTACATGTTAGGGTTTTTTTTGTGATTATAAAAACTGTATTTGTTTGTCATTTAATGAAATTAAGTTCGATTCTGTAACTTAGGTGTTTTATAATAAAATAAATAATGGCTTATAATTTAATGGGTACATTTCACATTTTACCAATTTTATTATTAAGTTGAAATTTTCAGTAAATTTGGAAGAATTTGAATTCTTGGAGAAAATTAATAATGATTTGGGTTAAACCAGTGATAGCTAATTCATTGGGTATCGATAATGTTTTTAGTTCACATTAGTAATTGATACATGTTGTCATTAATATTCTATATAGGTTTCATATAAGTAATGGATGATCATTCTTAGATGTATCGAGTTTCACCCGAAGGGTTATGCATGATAGACTATTGTAATGGGATTTAGGATTTTGTTAATTACACACTATTTATTTTGAAAATACTAATGAAGGCGGTATTAGATGTCCATGTAAGAGGTGTAAAAATAAAAAGTTTCTATCCAAATGTTACGATGCATCTTCTATATATAAAAAAAGGTAGAAATGATGATTGGATGAACTTCTAGTTCTGGCAACGTGCATGAAGTTGTAGATGATAACAATAATCGTTATAGGAGTATGGTTATGGATGTAATGAGAATAAATTAGGGTGATGCAAGTGAATGTTCAATCGTAGATGAAGAACCAAATGTAGACACAACCAATTTTTGTGATTTTTCAAAAGATTCTGATAAACCATTATAGGATGGGTGCATAAATCATAGTAAATTATCGGTTGTTGCACAAGTGTTCACCATGAAGTCAGATAATGGGTTGAGTGAGGCTGGTTACGACAGAGTCATCAAATGCACGATAAGTATTTTACCTGTAGGGAATAGACTAAAAGAGAACTTCTATGCTGCTAAATTCATGATGAAACCTATTGACCTATGATACTAAAAAATTGACTTGTGTCCAAACTTTTGTAGTACTACCTAAAAAATACAGATTTGACCGAGTGAAAAACCTGTAGGCATGCTCAATATAAAACAAGAACTAGCAAGGAAAGGACTCTTGTCACACATAGAAATCTAAGATACTTTCCAATCACTCATAGACTGCAAAAATTATTCATGTCTTTAAAGATTGATGACCACATAACATGACATTATTCATATGATGTGGTGCATGGAGTTATGATGCACCCTTCCGATGGTGAAACCTGTAAATAGTTTAATAGGGTGCATCCTTATTTTTAAATGGAACCACAAAACGTACATGTTGGGTTATGTACAGACAGATTCAATCCATTCGGTTCATTTACTACACCATATTTTTATTGGCTGGTGATACTCACGACTTATAACTTACCACCATGGATGTGTATAGGGTTGGAGTTCATGTTCTTATCTACGATCATACTCGATCCTAATAGTCCTGGTAGGAATATTGATGCTTATCTTTGACCATTGATTGATGAGTTGAAACAGTTGTGGTCATCCAAGACTTTGACATGCGATGTCTAGAGGAAACAAAATTTTCAGATAAAGGCAGATTTAATATGGACTATCAATGATTTTCCTGTGTATAAGATGGTTTGTGGTTGGAACACACATGAGAAATTAGTATATCCATATATATGGAAAATAACAAAGCCTTTACCTTAACAAATGATGGTAAAACTTTTTTTTTATTTGCTACTGGAGATTCTTGCCAACCGATCACAAATACAAAAAAAAAAATATAAAAGACTTCTTTATAGGTAAAGTTGTTGTATCACCGGTACCATTAGGTGAATAATTATATGATGTGGTCTCGTAGTACAAAGACATTGTGTTTAGTTTTCAATTCGGTAAACATAAGTTTCCTGGTTATGATGTGACCCACAATTGGGTTAAGCGAAATATTTTTTGGGAGCTTCCGTATTAGAAAACTAGTCTTATCTGCTGTAATCTGGATGTCATGCATATAAAAAATAACATGTTTGAAAATATTTTCAACACGACGATGAACGTGGAAGGAAAGACAAAGGACAACATGAAATCTATAATGAACATAACTTTTTTTTGTCACCATAAGAATATGAAGTTGGTTTATGATGGGTCACGAGTCGCGAAGCATAAAGCCAGCTTTGCCTTAGATAAGAATGCACAATTACTTTTCTATTAATGACTTAAGAGTCTGTGTTCTCCTGATGGATATGCTTCGAACACCTCTAGATTGGTGAATTTGAAGGATGACAGATTGTATAAAATGATGAGTCATGACTATCACATGTTTATGAAAATACTCGTTTTATTTGCTTACCAGGATTTATTGTCAAAAATGATATGGGATGCACTAATGAAGATTAGTAATTTTTTTTAGAGATATATGCTCTAAGAAATTGCAAACCCAACACATGGAGAAGTTTGAAATGAATATCGTCGAGACAATCTACAAACTTAAGATGATATTCCCTCATTCTTTCTTTAACTCAATGTAGCATCTATCCATACATCTACCATTTGAGGCAAAAATTGGAGGCCTTGTTCAGTACAAATGTATGTATCTATTCAAGAGGGTAGGGATTACACATTCATCATAATTAAATTTCTATTTTCTTTTTATTTTTAAAAATTTAAAACATTCATTTAATTTCATACAAATACTTGTTCAACATAAAGAAAAAAGTTAAAAACAAGGTGCATGTTGAGACATCGATATACAAGGCATATATGTTGAAAAGATCTCAATATTTTTCTCGTACTAGTTTGAGCCTCACTTGAGAATAAGAATCAACCGCATTCCAAGACATGATAATGGTGGGAAAGTTCCTTGAAATGAGAATTTGTCAATATTTTCTCATCCTAGACGACATTTACTATAAAATGCAATTAGAGGAAGATATTTGACAAAAATTGAATTCAGTCATGCTCATAATTATATGTTATTTAACTGCGATGAATTAAGACCTTTTATTAAATAAATACAATAATAACATCATTTTATTTTTAAATATTTTTTTATTTTATACTCTTATAAATTGATAGATTGAAAAATTCTTTGTAGGCAACATCGTAAAATTTTACTATTTTAAAATTCACATATGACTGAATCTCAAATCTTACAATTACAAGATAAATAATTTTTCATGTGGTTCAGAACATATATAAACACTACTTAATTATTCTTATCTCTCGTAATACTTAATTTCATTAAACCTTTCTCTTTAACTATTAATGGTTGTAATCTTATACGAGGCTTATCAATTGGGAGAGAATGCTAGTGGTAGTTTGAATTTACTATGTTTAGGTCTTAAAAGAAATGTCAAGTGCTATAATAAGTATTTTATCAATGGATATGTCTTTCATACTGAAGAGTATGGTCAGGGTAGAAAGACCAATAATAGTGGAGTTTATGTTAAGGGATCAACTTCTAATGAGTTTGAAGTTGATTATTATGGGAAGCTAAAAAAGGTGGTTGAACTACAACATCATAAGCCAACAAAATACAGTTTTTTATTTATTCAAATGCTATTGGTATGATACCACTGATAGAGAAATCAAAGTAGATCCTCACCATGGTTTGATCGAAATTAATACAAAGGCTAGACCTCACAACATCAACAATGTTTTTGTTTTTGCTAAGCAATACCAACAAGTTTATTACACATACAATTCTTCCTTTAAAAAGAATCATTTAAAGGTGATTTTTTATCCTTAGTGAAAACCAAACTCAAGAGTCATATCCAAGTTGTTCAGGACGGTAAAGATAAAGTAATTGCGAAAGACGATGTCTTTCAAATTGATGAGTTAGTTGATGCATATCGAGTTGTTTCGTCTACTGACTTAGAAGAAAATCTAAATTCTCTTGTTACTAAGAATGTTTTTTTGTTGATGTTGAGAAGTTAAATGATATATTGAGAACCAGTGGAAATACAGAAGTCGATGAAGATGATGATATCGATGAGCATCAATTCAATGAAGAAGATTGTCATAACCCGATTTTTTACCCTAATTTTCTTACCTTTTTTGAAAAAAAAATCCAAAACAAATAAAAATAATAATCTAAAATATATATTTTCAATGTATTTGTGTTGTTTTTTGCATGTTCAACGTCCTTCCAAAAGAATTAAAAATTTAAAAATTTACTTTCGACGCATTTGGTTTTTAACACGCTTATTTAAAAAGTTATTGATTAATTTTATTAAGTCAATGTTGACATTGTATTTTTTTTTTAGAAATATAAAAATATAAAAAATAAGAAAAATAAAAACAAAATATTTGGATAAAAGGACTAAAAATACAAAGAAAGAAAAATGAGAAATCAAAGTGATTTTTTTATTTACTTGGAGATTAAATAATTGAGAGGAAAATAATAAATTATTTTGTCTCATGATGAATTTTGGGGGGAAGTTTTCAAGGGAGTGAATTAGTTAGAGAAAATCCAACAAAAAATCAACATAAACAAACCCTCTCTTGAAAAAAGCAAAAAAATGTGAGACAAAATCAACATAAACAAACCCTCTCTTGAAAAAAGCAAAAAAATGTGAGACAAAATCAACATAAACAAACCCTCAACTTGTCAACATATTCTCTCTACCTTCACTCTAATCTTTCTTCCACTCTCCCTGCATCCTCATCGTCATCCTTTATGCCTCCATTCTAGGTAAGTCCATGCTTTTCCTCTCATTTTTTCATGAACTAAAATTTTATTTAGAATAGTTTGTTAACATGCTCAGGAACACGTTTGTTTATTGATGATAATAAACATGTATTTATGTTTGTATTAGGTATTTTTTGTGATTTTGCAATTTCTAGGGTTAAGGTTTCTTCAATTATAGTGTTTCCAGCTTCTGTTTTAGTTTTTGTTTTGTTGGGTTTTACAGTTTTGCATTGGGTTTGTACGTGGAGGGAGTTTTAATGAGTTTAATGTGAATGCAATTAAGAGAAAAGTTGAAGAGGAGTTTTTTAGGGTTTCTAAAAATCATGCATGGCTCAAAACGTTTAAGGTTAATATATACATAAACAAATTTTTTTTATTATTTCAATTTGGTTAGTTTTTTAATTTTAATAAACTAATTATTTTACAAAATTGGCGTGTAAGGAATTTTTTTACTATAATAGGGCTGCAAACACTGATGTCAGGAAGGTATGAGAGAATCACAATATTATTAAGTAAGATTGAATTCAAAATGTTATATATATTTTTTTAAGTTTAAAATTTATCTTTCATTATTTGAACTGATAACTTATTTCTGATAACTTATTTCTACCATATAAGTTGCATGATTTCTAGTATGAGGTGCAAACAAATAAAAGAAATATGCACAAGAAAGAGGTTTTTCAGGCTGGAAGGACGTGTCCGTATGGAGGGATTCCAGACCTCCGCATGTCTTAGAAGCTATCTAGGAAGCTTGCATACAACACGTGACATCTGAGCATTTCATGCGGCGGTTGTAGTGTGGTTCACAAAACCAGAACATGGAGATTCATAGTTCACTTACCATGGACATCGATGAATCCATTTCGTTCTTTTCGCATTCGAAGTAGATGGTAAAATTCTGTTTTATTACATATATATTTTTTTAAAAAAAATTGTTGTTTTATATGAAAATATTTAATTAACAGTAGCTTTCTTTCGCAGGCTATGGTTCTTAGACGCAAACCAAGACAAATAAAGATGAAGCTTTCTATAGAAACTCACATGCAAAATAAAGACCGCTAGAAAGGGACGCAACAACTCGTGGATAACTAATTTTAAAAGTTCATGGTAAGTTGGATTTTAACAATTTTTTTCTTTAGTTATTTTTTTGAAAAACAATCATGACTAGTTTTTTTCCTCAAAAAACAAATAAACTCAATTGCAAGAAAGATATAGAAATGATCATTTGACTTACCTAGAACTCGATTTGGATTTATGGCTAGAGGCTAGATCGTCCAATAGACCCAATGTAAATCGAGTTTATGTTATCTCAAACATTACAGCCGAGGATATGCGAACGAGTTGCAGTGTATTAACCGTTGGTTCCTATCAATCGGGTTTGAGCTCCTAAATTCCAGGCATCCAAGAGATTGTATGAGAACAAGTTTAAGCTCAGACGGTTCGACTTAGTGCTAAGATGACTCAACTTAGGTCCAAGATGGCCGAACTTAGGCGATTGTATGAGGAGTTGTTGTCAAACCTCACCGGTACATGTAGTCTACCTCGTTTCCCACCTGGTCCTGGTGAAGATCTGTCTCTGCCTCTTCCTCCTCCTTCAACTTTTGTCCTCTAGATAAATTATATTCAAACTGATATTTTTTAAATTAGTAATAAGTATTTAGTTTAATTTCTTTTTATTTTTTTTGGTATATTTTAATATTTTTTTAAGAAAACATTAAATATAATACTAATAGAATTACCTATGGAATAAGTTTCTCAAAAAGTTCCTGAGTTGTGAAAAAATTACATGACTTTGCCACGAACAATTACAGACAAACTAAGTCTTAAAAAGTTCCAAAGAGTTCAAAAACATTATAGTAATTGACACTGACATTATATGATTCATCGACAGGTTAATTCTGTCGGTAATATGAATTCAATCACTGATGAAATTACGAATGGTCTATTCTATCAGTGATATGCCATATTCATTAATGAAATTACCGACGAAATGATGTCGGTAAAATTGTTTTTGTTTAGCGCACTTATTCCGTTTGTAAATCCATTGATGATTATATTATTGGCGGAATGACCGACATTATAGAAATCGCCAACGATAAGTTTTTCGACAATCAGTTATTGTCCGTGGTTTTATCGGTAAATGTTTTTCCAACAGAATCAATGTTTAAATATCAACAGATTATTTCATTGATATTATGCAAAATTCTGGTTGTGCTTATTAATATCATGTCAAACATATATCTAAAATACTAGTAGCAACTGGTTCAAGTTTTTTTTTTAAAAAAACTTTATTATTCGCAATCGTTGTGTGCAATAGAAAAAGGACTTGAAACAGTTGCAAACCAATCAATTTAAAATGGAACATAGAGAATTGCAAATTTGAGGCAGTAAACCAAAGGACAGTTGCAAATTATGATGAGAGTTCTTGCATGTAGTTGATTTGTGTTGAAGAATAGTATAAAATTATTTATAAGATCTTGTTTAATAATTTAAAATTTTAATTTAAGTTGATTTTTTAATAATTTGTTTGATGATTGAAATTCAATTTATAAATAATTGTTTTTTTTTTGGGAAAAAATCGGTTGCAAATAGTTTTCTTTTAGTTTTTTTTATTACTATAATGTGTTAGCAATTCCAAAATTAATGTTAAAAATTAACCAAGTTTAAATAAATTAGAAAATCACTTTCAAATATTATTTTAATTGTTATCAAACAAAATATGAAAATTAGTTTTAATGATCCAATTTAATAAACAAACATAGGTTAATCATAAAGTCGAGAACTACAAACACTTTTATTTTCTAATCGAAATATTTTTTTTTAAGACAAGTCAGTCAATTCTAAAATAAAATGAAAATCAAATTAAATGAGTTATAAATAGTATTCGATTGAGACACGCAAAATGAAAAATAGAAAAAAAAATAAAAATTGAACAATGCATTGCCTTGTGAAATTAACTCAACTTGTTCCTATAAAACATAAGCTCATGAGGCTTAGATCCCTATTTATAATTATAATGGCAGATAATCAAGACATTTCAAGGATAAGACGTGTAACTAATCTCCCTACCACAACAGATACTCCTCAACAACTTATTGATCGAGTGAAACTCCTCACCCAAACAGTTTTGGCAAATCAGTAAGCAAAAGAAAATATACCTCAACAAGTTTTGGTGTCACCTCAACAAGTTGTTGTATCTTCCTTACTACCTCCACAACAACAGGTTGCACCCAGTATTTGTAGATGGTTATATTCCCTAGAGAAATATGGGCAGAATGAGTCCATGGAAAGTTTTCAACTTCAGAGGTGATCCAACCATTCCAAAGAGCATACATGCCCTCATGATGCTCGAGCACATATCATATATTCTAGGCGTCTATCTAGCCATCGCAGGAAGGAGGCAACCCATAAATCCCTCTGTTCCACGACAGAAACCTCGAGTTCCCCAAAAACTTATAAGTATAGGAGAGGAAAATAACCTGAAAAGATACATGTAAGAGGATGCCTACACCCCTAATCAGATTCGAGATTCTTCCCAATCTAGACATGTGTTGCATACTTATATACCCAAGAACTAAATTTCTACTAAAATAACCTTGGACAACTATGATGGTCTTGTAGACCCAAGAGAGCATCTTCAGAATGTTAAGAGCAGCCTAGAACTGGTCATCTAAGATAAATATGCCATGTGCAAGATTCTCCCCACAACCTTCAAAGGATCAATTTGTGTGTGGTACAATGACTTGGAGCCAGGTTCCATTATAAGCTCTAGTGACCTTTGTGCCAAGCTGGTGACGCGATTCAACATAAGCACTTGAGCTAGAAGGAGTTCCATATAACTCTTTAGGATCATTTAGACGAGTGATAAGTCTATACAAGCATACTTTAAAACATAGTTATTAAACCCGGACCGACCCGGCAGGTCGACCCGGGACCTGGTCGACCCGGTGGCTGGACCGGTATGGGTTTGTCAAAAGACCGGTCGGTGCAACGACCCGGTAAAACCCGGTCAACCCGGCGGGTCGACCCATGACCCGGGTGACTCTCCATGGCAAATTTGAGATCTTGTCTCTGTCTGGATCTGTGGAGGTTGAAAAATTAACGTGGTTTGGTTGTGAGCAATGGCTTAAGCTTTAGATTCGTGTCTTTTGAGAAGAAAGAGAGGGTTTTGGAGCGCAGATCTAGCATGAATCAAAAAAGAAAAAAAATCAAAAGAAAGAGCATGAGGAAGAGAGGGGGAGATTTACCTGGAGATTGAAAACTTGTTGATCTCTCTTCACTGATTAGAATTTGAGTCCAAGGTGTAAGAGAGGAGAGGTAGCGAAGAGGAAAGGTGCAGACAGTGCGATATATATATTTTTTTGTTTTACGTTAAGAGTGATTCAGAAAATACTTAACGCGCTCTTCTCAGCGTCAAATATTTTCAACCCTTCTTCGTTGAAGACGGGTTAACTGAAAATATTATACTTTTAACTTAATTTTTTTTAAATAAACATAGGAAAATATTTTTAGAACTTTATTTCGCATTTAGAGTTTTTGTCAAACGGAGATAAATTTTATTTTATAAAAATTAATTAATAAGTATATTTTATTTATTTTGAGATTTTTTATTAAATATAAATCTTGAACTATTACTCTACTGATCTTTAATTTTTTGTTCCATGTATTTTTCTCTCGCTCTCAAATAAATAAATAAATAAAACCATGTTCACTTCTTTTTCTTTTATTCTTCTCAAATTTACTATTTACTATTACGAGGAAATTGTTTTATTATAAAACATAACCGAGTTAGAAGCATATATTTTCTAGTTAAATACCATTAAGAAAATCTCTTCCCTGTTTTAATATTTTTTTTATGTAATATTAAAACTTTAAATATATTTTTTAAAAATACTCCGGGTTGATCCGAGTTGACTCGGGTTGACCCATGAAACCCGGGATCCAGCTTCTTGGCCGGGTCAACACCTGGGCCAGGTTTAATAACTATGCTTTAAAAGGTTCAATGAGAAAATGCTCAAGGTTGAGGAATTGCTTAAGCATGTGGATTCTAAGGCCTTAATAAGTGGAGTTAATGGAAGATCTTTATAGAACGAATTGTATGTTTTATTGAATAGAAGCTTGTTGAAAATGAAGCAATCCATGGAGAACCATATTCAGGTAAAGGAGGCAAGTGTGCTGCATCATGGTACTCCTCGTTTCTCTATGGAAAATATGCCTAAGAAGTCTCTTAAGCGAGATTATTCTTCTAGAAGAGATAATAACCATAGAAAAAGATAGAAAAGGCTGATAAGGGAACGCCTAAGCTACCCTAAAATGCATACCACTCCACTGAACGCTACCCTTATAGAGGTCCTTATGGTCATCCATAGTAAGAAGTTCATTTGCTACTCTTCACCCATGAAATCTCCACTCAATACCCACACATCTAAGAAATACTACATGCTCCACAAGAATATGGGACATGACACAAAGGACTATTATGTCCTGAAGAAGGAAGTAGAAATGTTGATAGCTAAAGGCTATCTTTGCCAATTCTTGAACGACTCCTACTTCTAGCAAAGTAGGGAAGAGCCCGGTCAGTCTACACTGGAATTACCTGAAATTAATGTGATTTTGGGTGGCATCTTTACAGGAGGTGATTATAATAATACGATGAAAAGAAGTATAGGAAACAAGTTCTTACAACTACTCATCTCTAAAACCATTAGCATAAGCCCATCATCTTCACCCTAGAAGATAAAGAGGGAATAACTTTCCCACATGAAGATGCCCTGGTCATATCTACAATCCTTTCCAATCATCGAGTACATTAAGTGTTGGTAGATGTTGGGAGTGCAGTTAAAACCCTTTCTTGAGAAGTAATGGAACATATGGGGATATACCCCTCAAGACTAACCCTAGTGAAAACTCCTCTCATTAGGATAGAAGGCTTAGGCATACCAGTGAAAGGTGCTTTATAAATCCCAATCACCATTGCCATTCCCTCAAAATGTGTCTCATTTCAACAAACTTTGATGGTTATAGACATGACCTTTGCTTACAACACCATCTAGGGTAGGCCTCTCATGCATCAAATTAATGCAGTTATTAAAACCAGGCATTTAGTACTGAGATTCCCAATTCAGAAGAGAGTGGCCACGGTGTAGGGGAATCAAATAACCTCGAGGCAATGCACCTTTACTTGTCTGAAAGGGAAAAGAGCCTTGGTATTGGACCAGTAATAATCATTAAAGGAAAGAGTAAAGGTTGAGGCTATTGAAGAATTAAGGGATGTACCTCTAAAAAAAATAAGCAAGCCATCACAAAAGTGGGTTCCACTTTGACACTAACACAATAACAATCACTGATAAAGCCCCTTCATATCTAAATGTCCAATTTTACAAGAGGCACTTCTGACATGCCAAGAATCAGTTCTAAAATTACAACTCATTAATTGAAAGTGGACCTAAATGTTCATCCAATCTGCCAAAAGAAGAGGAAATTTTGGGGTGAAAGATAGAAAGTAATAACATAAGAGGTGGATAAGGTCCTAGTTGGTAGCTTTATTAGGGAAATGATATACCCTGCCTAGTTAGGGAATGTGGTGATGTTCTAGAAGAGCAATGACAAATCACGAATGTGTGTGGACTTTATAGATTTGAACAAAGCTTGCCTAAAAGATACATATCCTCTCTCTAAGATCAATTGTTTGGTTGACTCCACTACAAGATTTGAATACTAGAGCTATTTGAATGCCAACTTCGGATATTATTAGATTCTCATATACCTAGATGATGAGGAAAAAATAACTTTCATAATTGAGGGAGAAATATATATTTTTTACAGAGTCATGCCCTTTAGGTTGAAGAATGTTAGAGCTACTTACTAACAGATGGTGAATAAAATATTCAAGAATCAACCTGGAAGGATTATGGAGGGATATGTTGACAATATGCTAGTGAAAAGCATGAACTTTCAACAATATCTCCTGGACCTAGAAGAAGTCTTCTATATGTTGAACCACCACCAGGTAAAACTTAACCCTTCCAAGTGTGTCTTTGCCATTAAAGGAAGAAAGTTTCTGGGTTTTTTAGTAAGCAACAATGGAATTAAGCCTAACCTGAAAAAAGGTTCAAGCCATATTAAGCATGACTTCTATTCGGTTAGTAAATGAAGTTCAACGTCTTATAGAGAGATTGGTTGCTCTCAATCAGTTTATAACTTATCAGGGGAGCGTACCCTACCATTTTTTAAGACCTTGAGAAACATAACCAACTTTAAATGAACTTTAGATTTCTAGAAGGCTTTTGAGGAGCTCAAAACTCATTTTTCATCTCCCAAGATCTTGTCTCAATCAAGGGAGAATAAAAACCTTTTTTGTTTCTTTACTTGAGAGTGGAAGATTCAGTTGTAAGCTCTGTTCTGGTAAAAGAATATAAAGGAATATAACGTCTAGTTTACTATTCCAACCATACTCTTCATAATATTGAAAAAAGATATATGAAAGTGAAGAAGGTAGCCATTGCTCTAGTAAGCTCCTATAAGAAGTTGAAACCATACTTCCAAGCTCATCAAGTCATATTTTTTACAAATAATCCTTTACGATAGATAGTTCATAAGCCAGAGATGTCTGGGCACCTAATTGAATAGGCTATCAAATTAGGATAGTTTGGTCTTTAATCCAGGACCTAACCACTTATAGAGGGTCAAACCTTTGCAAACTTCATTGTTGAATGTTCTTTCAAAGGTAATATACAAACATTTAAATCCCCACCTTTAACGACAACTTCTCCTGCTAAACTAGAGGCTTCAGTAAAACAACCTAAAAAAGAAGTAATTGAATATGGAGTCTATTTTGAGTCCCCAACTATGAATAATGTATCAAAGTATACATCTTTTTTTGTAGGATTACACCTTATAGAGGCCTTGAATGCATACCCACTTCAAGTTCAGAATGACTCACAATTGGTGGTTGGTCAATGCCAAAGAGTGTATGAAGTTAGAGAGCCAACCATGCAATAGTATCTTCAGAAAATTCAACTCCAATTAAAAGTTGGAGGCAAGAATATTTCAATCACTTGTATTCTAAGGGAAGACAATCATCGGGAAAATCTCCTATCCAAGTTAGCAAGTCCAAGTCCTATCAACCTACCTTTAGAAGTCTGGGTTGAAGTTCTGGAAAAACCAAATGTGAATGAAGAAGAGTTAGTAGCTCCTACCATAAACACTGAGGAAGATTGAAGGACCCTAATTATATGATTACCAAGGAGTTACCCTTAAAGAGAAACGTAACCATTCATTTGATTGGGTAAGTAGCAGGGTATTGTATAATTGACAATGTCTTGTATTGTAGATCTGTCTAAACTAATTACTAAAATGCTTATCCCTAGAAGAAAGCACTTGTGGTTTGAAAAAGTTACATGAAGGTATATGTAGTCTACACATAAGCTCTAGAGCCCTCGCTGCTCATACCATATAAACTAGTTTTTATTAGCCAACTATACTCTATGATGTCATGGATTTAATGAAGACACATTATTAGCATTAGAGGTTTATCTTAGTCTCTCGTCAGCCATCTACAAAAATGACCATCACAACCTTCCCCTGACTTTTTGCACAATAGAGGATGGATAGCCTAGCTTCGTTCCTTAAAGCCACGAGTAAAAAAGAGTTTATTCTAGTAACTATTGCTTATTTTACTAAGTAGGTTGAAGTAGAGGCCCTAGTAGATATAACCACTAATAAAATGTTGTTATTCTTCTATAAGAATATCATTTTTAGTTTCGGCTCCCTAAAGTCTTGATTGCAGATAATGGAATATATGTTGACAACCATAATATGAGAGAGCATTGTCAAATGCTTCATATTGATCATTGTTTCTCTATCATATTGCATCCTCAGACTAATGCTCAAGTTAATTGACTAATAGAGTTTTGCTTAGTGGACTCAAGAAAAAGAGAGAAAAAAAGTCAATTCAGAATGGGCAAAGATGCTAAATGAAATCTTACGGGCCTACAGAAAAACTCAAAAGATGTCCACTGGTGAAACTCCTTTTCACCTCACATATGGGACTAAAGTCATGATCCCCGCTGAGATTGGATGTTCAAGCCACCGGATGGTTCATTATACCTTAGAAAGCAATGAATAAGGTCTTAGGACCAATCTTGATTTCTTAAAAGAATCTTGCTTGACTGTTGTAGTTAGAAATGAAACTTACCATCTCAAAACTACCCATTATCATAATGCCAAAGTTAAAAATAAAAGATTTAAGTTTGTAGATTTTCTAAGCATGGGTGTTAGACTTATACAAAATATTTTCTACGTATAGGCGTTGGACCTATACAAAATATTTCTGAAGTATAACCTTTGGACCCATACAACTTATTTTCTAAGTATGCATGATGAACCTATACCAATTATGTTTTCTAAGAATAGGCATTAGACCCATACTGTTTGCTTGAAAAGGTTTACCAAAAGACTTAGAAAATATAGCAATTCAAAAGACTTGGAAAATATAGTAATTAAAAAAAATAACAATTTCAAGGCTTGAAAGCCAAAATAAAACATTACAAATAAAACAAGCAAAAAAGAAGATTACATATTCATCCCAGGCTCCTGTGGAAGATAGACCCCTTCCTTTGTTGAGGTGGCCCTAGTGGTGAAGACGTCATCAAAGTTAGGAACTTGACCATTGGGGAAGGACTCACTAAAATAAACTTATATTCCTCTTAAAAGGTTGAAGAAATACAAGTTGGACATGGACAAGAAAAGCCTATCCCTTATGACCTCTTTCAGACAAACAAACTCCCTAAACTTAACATAGAACTCCTGTGAGGGATTTTTCTGTGTCTCTACCCTTAACTAGGAACTTTGAGCCTCCTCATTGGCCATCCTCAACTCCTCTCTCAAGCCTCCTTAGACTCTTTGATTTCAACCTCCTTCTTCTTTAGAGAATCTATCTAGCTATACGCCTCTCCAAGTTTCTTCTTAGTAGATTTCAAAATGAAGGTATATGCCCTAAGCTTCATTTGAAGTTGAGCATAAGTAGCCTTAAGGGCCTTAATTCAGCATGTTAAGCATCTTTATCATCCCTTAGTCTTCACAATTCTATCTTGTTAGCATGATATTGTTATATTGTTTCCTTCATGACCCTCATTTCCTCAGCCCATCAACTTTTCGAGTGGGCACACATCATGAAGGTCTAAGAAATTAAAAGGACTAAATGAGTTCACATCCTTAAAACTACTTAAAACATTAGAAGAATGAGAAGACTTAAGGATCTCTTATACCTGGATGGCTATGTGCCTATGTCATAAGAAAAGGTAAGGAGCCTGTCTAAGGTGTCCATCACCTTTAGTTCTCTAGGCCCAAGATAAACCTTCCTTAAAGAATGGTCTCCATTATCCTTTTTTTTTTCTCACTTAGTATGGGAAAATAGATAGGGGTGCAATCCAAGTTGGGTATAGAAAATAAATCCTCTACCCAAATGGATTGGGGTGTCTAGTTGGTGAAGGGATCACTTGTACATTAGAATATGAGGTGGCTGAGACCCTTATTCTTTTCTATTGTGAGGCAGCCTCCATGATAACCCTTGTGACATGCAATTGATCTCACTCGGTGTGGAGATCATGTAATTTGTTGCATATCCCCTCTTCCTCCTTGTAGAGGAAAGGCTTATCATTAACCCTAGAAGGGAGAGATCTTTAGAAATAGGTACAACCTTATATGGCATTGTTCTCATTATAAGGTCTAGTTATGCCCTCGTACTTCACTATAACCCATTTTCCCCTCCACTTCTTTGACCGAGAGAGCTTCCTCTTAAAGGTGTCTTTTATAGGCCTTCTTGACCTACTAGAGAAGTTACAAAACCAAAGGAAAAAAGGTCTCCCTTCAACACTACTTGGTGCAAACCCTAGCAGAATTGAATAGAATTCGCGAACCCAAGATCTGTTTAATCTAAGTTTGCTAAAAATAGGATGAGTTTATCACAATGAAAGACCTGCTCCAAGGCAACAAGACTACAAAACAACCAAATCACAACGTCTACACCTAGAGACGAGCAAAAGGAGTATAAATTCACAACAAAGATTGGTCAATTCTTTGAAGAGTTAAAAGTTCAATCAAGAACCAAGATTGACAACCAAAGGTCGGCAAAAATCAGAATATTATTAGCTAAAAAAAAGTGTGCTGAAAATTATTCTCAAGAGTATTTATACCTAACCCAAAAACCCTTGTTTCCCTAATAGGTCACATATAAACCCAATTTAAGTAATAATCAATCCAAGCTAAAACTAGCTAAAGCTAATTAAAATAAACAAGTCTGAAACCCAAACAAGTGTTTCCTCATAAAATAAAGAAAGTTTAATAGCCCAACAAATTTAATAAGATAAGTTCGGTTATTTTTGTATTCTGTCTGGTAGCAACAAATCCCAACTTCAAACTGATGGTTCTCTCTCGTCTTAAAGAATTAGAAGGTGTGACATATACCTTTGGAAATGTATGGAAGTCTAGTTTTCAGCCTAACTAGAATCACCTCAAAATTCAACCTATAACTCCAGTTATGATAAAAAAAAAAAAAGGGTAGTGAGAGGTCAAACTAACCGAATCTAGTCTTCTTCTCCCAATCCTTATGTAATGGTCTTGGTTCTACCAACAAGCCTCTCTTGAACATGAATAAGATTAATCACGGCTTGCTCCTTATTTTTCAATATCCTTTTGAAGTCCACCTTAACCCATGTATTTTGAAGAAGTCCATTGAAAGCCTCTTTGAACCTCTTAGCTCTAAGCCTTGTAACTGGACCAACCAGAACCTCTAATGGATCCTTTGATGTTTGGATCGCATCATCCCCTCTCTCCTCAAAAGAATTTGACCTCGAATCATCACCTATATATATAAAAAAAAGATCAGCAACATTGAATGTAGCACTAACACCATACTCACCTAGTAGGTCCACTTTGTAGGCATTATCATTAATCATTTCTATGATTTGAAAAGGACCATCTCCTTGAGGCATCAACTTTGATCTCCTTTGTTCATGGAACCTTTCCTTCCTCATATGCACCCAAACCCAATCACCTGGTTCAAACCTCACCAATTTCCGTCCTCTATTAGCCTTATGTGCATATTGTTTATTTATTTTCTCTATTTGTTGTTGAATCTTTGCATGTAAATCCTTCACCACCTGTGCTTTTTTAGTACCATCAAGACTAACCCTTTCATCCACAGGTAAAGGAATCAAATCTAATGGTGTCAAAGGATTAAAATCATAAACAATCTCAAATGATGAATAATTAGTAGTAGAATGCACACTATGATTATATGCAAATTCAATAAATGGCAAACAACCTTCCTAATTTTTAAGATTCTTTTGAATGATACCCCTTAACAACTGAATTAAAGTTCGGTTAACAACTTTAGTTTGGCCATCTGTTTGTGGATGACAAGTAGTAGATTATAAAAGCTTAGTCCCTAACTTACCCCACAAAACCTTCCAGAAGTAACTTAAAAACTTAACATCTTGATCTGACACAATGCTTCTAGGAACACCATGTAGCCAAATGACCTCTCTAAAAAATAGGTCAGCTATATTTGTTGCATCATTAATTTTATGACAAATGATGAAATGTGTCATCTTAGAAAATCTATCAACAACAACAAATATAGAGTCTCTTCCTTTCCTAGACCTAGGTAGACCCAAAATAAAATCCATAGAAACCTCAACCCAAGATTCCTTAGGAACAAGTAAAGGTATATATAACCCATGAGGCACTACTCTAGACTTAACTTGTCTACGTGTTATGCACCTATCATAAATTCTTTGCATATCTCTTTTCAGGTTAGACCAATAAAAGTGTTCATGTAAAATATCTGAAGTCTTAGCAATTCCAAAATGCCCCATTAAACCACCCTCATGAGCTTCCCCTACAAGCAATTCATGCAAAGAACAATTAGGCACACACAATTTATTTTCCTTAAACAAAAATCCATCATGCCTAAAAAACTTATCCTTGGCCGAAACTTTGCACTCATCATATATAGAACCAAAATCATTATCATCAAGATACAATTATTTAATATACTTAAATCCTAATAATTTAGTATTCAGAGTATTAAGAAGAACATACCTTCACGACAACGTATCTGTAATCACATTTTCCTGACCTTGCTTGTACTTAATCACATATGGGAAAGTTTCAATAAACTCAATCCACTTAGCATGTCGCATATTTATCTTATCTTGACCCTTCAAATGTTTTAATGACTGGTGATCGGTATGTATAACAAACTTTCAGGGCTATAGATAATGTTGTCAAGTTTCCAATGCTCTCACTAATGCATACAACTCTTTGTTATAAGTGAGATAGTTAATAGCTGCACCATTGAGTTTCTCATTAAAATAAGCAATGAGTCGTTTCTCTTGTATTAGAATAGCTCCAATACCTATTCCTGAAGCATAACATTCAATCTCAAAAGCTTTATTAAAATTAGGTAAAGATAGTAATTGTGCTGAAATTAACTTTGATTTTAACAAGCTAATTGCACTTTCTTGTTCTTCACCCCACTTGAACCCTATAGATTTCTTAATGATTTCAGTCAATGGAGAGGCTATCATACTAAAGTCTTTAACAAACCTCCTATAGAAACTAGCCAAACCGTGAAAACTTCTAACTTCTGTTATTGATTTTGGTGTAGGCCATTCTTGAATAGCCTTAACCTTAGCCTCATCTATCTCTATACCTTTTGCACTAACAACATATCTAAGAAAAATAATTATATCCATACAAAAGTCACACCTTTTCAAATTAGCATATAAGGACTCTTTTTTAAGCACATCAAGAACTTGTCTAAAATGATCCATATACTCATCAAACTCTTTACTATAAATCAAAATATCATCAAAGTAGACAACTACAAACTTACTAATGAAAGCACGCAAAATATGATTCATCAATCTCATAAAAGTACTGGGTGCATTAGTAAGTCCAAAAGACATAACCAACCACTCATACAAACTATATTTAGTTTTAAAAGCAGTTTTCCATTCATCCCCTTCTTTCATCCTAATTTGATGATAACCACTTTTTAAATCAATTTTTGAAAACATTTTAAAACCATGCAATTCATCCAACATATCATCTAATCTGGGAATATGATGTCGATACTTTACAGTGATGTTATTGATAGCCCTGCAATCGACATATATTCACCAAGTCTTGTCTTTTTTGGGACAAGAAGCATGAGAACTGCACAAGGACTCTTGCTCTCACGAATGTATCCTTTCGACATCAACTCATCCACTTGCTGTTGTTGGAGTTCCTTGGACTCTTAAGGATTGCTCCTATATGCCGGCCTATTTGGTATAGATGCACCTGGAACAAAGTCGATTTGATGTTCAATTTCCCTAATTGGTGGCAAGCCACTAGAAATCTCTTCTGGAAAGACATCTTCGAATTCCTGTAAAAGAACTTTAACAACATTAGGAACACAGGTGTCGCACCCGACATCGCGGCGGCCCTGAAAAATATTACAAGGAAAGAACAGATTTCTGACATCTTGTTCTTTTGGGGGAAAATGTCTTGTTTGAGGAGTCGCCACCTAGTATTATGGTCACTAGGAACCCTAACTGGTCAACAGAGATTCTATGGCTCGGGATTGGTTATGTAAAAAGGAAGATATTATCACCCCTTAAACGTTCTGCCTGAGGCAGACTGCATTGCTGATTTTGTCTTAAATTGCTAAACATTTATTCGCTTATGCTATGATGATTTGTTTATAATATTCCTAACTCTGGCGCCAGTGAATATTCGAGCTCGAATAATTCCAACTCTGGCGTTGGTAAAAATTCGTAACTA
>Ga0307518_10000390_pt1 | contig 33691 bp, 51 predicted proteins | sample 25_EM_MG_FD_203889 | JGI IMG/M metagenome (GOLD analysis project Ga0307518, IMG submission 203889) | Populus trichocarpa ectomycorrhiza microbial communities from riparian zone in the Pacific Northwest, United States - 25_EM | ecosystem: Host-associated > Plants > Roots > Unclassified | place... | reverse complement strand
GGGGGGAAAGGAAGATAATTCTACACATACGGTGCGAGGAAAGCAAGAGGAAATTAATCGGGGGGAATCATGCAAGAGTGAATGGGAGAAGGCCATAGGAAGAAGCAAAGAAATGGAGGGTGGGAACTGGCATGGAGGCGAAGAAGGAATGAAACAGAGAACGACTCATCAGTCGCACTAATAATCCGATCCATGGGCAGACCCAAGGCCGAGGTGGGTCGACCGCGGACGCCCGTCTTCGATGTACGATACTCCGCGCCTTCTTTCATCATAGCTCCCTACACTGCCGTGGCTCGAATCTGGGCGGCTGTCTGATGCATACAGCTCGTAGGGGCCATAACCATCGGCGTTGTTGACCGATCCCAAAGCGGCTGGTTCGTAGCCCGCAGGTGGGGTCAGGAGGGTACTGTTTGCTGGCAGACGGTTCATGGGTATACTGGAGTGGTGAAGGGCATGGGAATGCGATGCAGTGTTGTAGGTTGGGCCGCTGGTGGCCGTGCTGGTTTGCATATAGCCATTGTTGTAGCGCTGCCTGCGCGCATACAAGTCACGATGGTAGACGGACTCGTGGAGGTCAGCGGCAGAAGGGGTCTGCGGAAACTGGTCGGGATGGACGCTGTGGTGGGTCGCCGTGTGGTAGGGTGAATAATCCGTGTCGGATAGTGACTCGCGGGAGAGATGGCGATGGGGATGGTGCTGCGGTGCCTGTCGCATGGACAAAGCATTCAAAGTCCTTGCATCTGCCTCTTCCTTCTTTGCCTTGCGCCACTGTTTGCGAAGTTCTTTGAATTCTGAAGAACGGAAGGGTTTGTCAGCGATCGAACCGAGGGCGGAGGAAGAAAGAATTTTTGGTCCGATAAAAAAAATTCGGTGGATAAAAGACTTACCGTTTGGACTGCGCTTGGAGCCATGCTTTTGCATCGTGACATGGGCGTTGAGGTGGTTGAGGGTACCGTAGGCCTTTGTGCAGTTTGGCCAGTTGCATTGGTAGAGACGTTCGATCTCATCGTAGCGTCGGCGAGGACGCTTTTTGACTGCGTTTCCGGGCAATGACACAAAGGAGTACTGCTTGGAGCTGGGGGGGGACCCACCGTCGTGAAGTGGGTACTGGCGCGTGGCCATGGGATTTGAGGAGGAAGAGGTGCCGGTGCCTGGGGGGGATGGACCGTAGTCCTCGTGGAGGGTGGATATGCCTGGGAGACCCATGTTCGGAGAGGCGCCGCCAGAGAAGGAGGGGTTGAGGGGGGACAAGGGCTGGTCTATGTCGACTGGGTGGTCGAATGAGATGGGGAGCTGGTCGGAAGAGGAGGAGTCGAGGGACGGGGTGCGATGCAGAGAGAAGGGGTACGATCTAGGGGAGGTATACGAGTGGTTGTTGTGGAAGAGATGATATCGGTTGGCGGCTAGATCTGAAGAGGGATGAGTGGGGTAGGTGCCTGTTGTGGTGCCATACATAGCTGGGTCGGACATGCGGCGCTGATCCAGGAGGGGGTAGTGGTGTGAAAGGTGCGAGTATTTATCGCTTCCCCGTAAATAGCGCTCCGTTGTAAAGTTTGCCATTCGGTAAGCCTCCAAATCCGGACCAGCTGGGAGGGAACTTGCCGAACCCGAGAAGTGGTGATGAGTGTATGACACCGGGAATGCACCCGCAGACAGCTCTACAGGGGAGGGGGAGTTGGCCTCGCCGTCCGGGGTGGTGACGCAGCCCGACTGTGGGGAGATGGAGGACTGGACGGAGTCTGCGAACGGGGAATGACGGGTTGTGCCCGACATGGGGTGCTCTTTGTCGAGGGAGGCGAAGAGGTGATCGTCGACGACGGAGAGGGGTGGGCAGCCTGCCGGGGAGGAGAGGGTGCGGTGGTGGTGGGCGAGAGCGAGCAGAGGAGGGGGCTGGAGGAGGACCTGTGAGAGAGTCATGGGAGAAGAAGGGTCGCGTCAGACAAGAGCCGGGTCAGGAATGGAGGACACTTGGAGATGCGATGATGTTGACGCGATCTTGGGGTGATCGGGTTCGAAGCCGCGTCGTTCATAAACGATTCGTTTACGCCAATACTATGAACACATCGCATCTCGCCATGACAAAGCGTCCAGTTCTCACCCGAGTGAGCGTCGACGAGGCCGTACACTCGCACCATATGCAACTTTTTTGCAAGTGGGCCCCGATTTGGATCTGGCCTCCTCCCGTTCCCATTCCGTGACAAGCGTGACGGAACGGTGGCATTTATTTCTCGAGAGGAGAAATCTGCAGATCCGAGCAAGGACACCACAGCTTCTTATTTCAAATAATGCATGTCTGCATTTGGAAGTACCCATCTCCCATTTCGAGCTTGTCATGCGACAATCGTACTAAAAATCAAGTCTCTTGAGTCCCGACTAATAATAATGGGTCTCCGAATGAACCGCAGCTGTGCCATCACGCCGGCCCATCACCGCCCGAGACTCGGCGTACATACAATCACCCCACACTCATGTCGTCACGTGATGCACCAGCCCTGACATGAACGTTCGGACCCGCAGCCATGGGACGCATCCAATCAGCATCCCCAATATCGCCCCCAATGGAAGGTGCGTTTCGCCCTCCCAGTCAGCGTCTGCGCACAAAGTGCACCTGGAACTCATCGCCTCGACCTTATGTACAGTAGAGTTTGTGCACCGGCATGTACCGCTTCCCAAAGGCGCCCCCTCGATCACCACGCTTCACCCGTGGCAGTGCACGCTCTCTCTCTCGTCCATGATCCGGTCATCCTCCATGCCAGCTCCCATCTCGTTCTCCAACTCTTCCAGATCACACCGACCCTGAAGCATATCATTCTCACCCTTTCCCTTCAACTCATCGACCTTCCCATCTTCGGCGTTTCTGAGGCCCTTGGATTGACATGGCCTGCCGCGACGCCACCGGTGCGCAGGCCCGTCCGATTCTGTGCTCTTAACAACCCCCACTGTTGCATGTGCTCTCGCTTTCCAATATAAATCCCTTCTCTGGCTGTGGCATGCATCATCTCCAGCCACCGCCGCATAAATCCATCCCGCATGCTTCCATTGGTGGGTGTCATCATAGTTCCGACGGCAAGCGGACACACATGCCGACGTTTTTTCTCACCTCGCCAACTGCCCGGGTACTTTCCACCAATCACCGCTTCCTCCATTAAATCGGCCGATTGCCGCAGCAGATACCTTGGATCCATGTTACCTAGATCTGACCACAAACCAACCTCTTGAACGCCTCGTATGTTGTGTCTTTGAGCTTCAGCCTTGCCCTGGTGGCTTAGGCACGTGTGTCAATGTGCTCATCACCCCCGTCAAAGCCGTCAAACAGCGACATTCACACCTTATTCATGAGAATGGGCGCTACTTGTCCTCCAGCCAACACTCTTCACAAGGATGGCGTGCTCGTTCCTTGCATTCACCCAATCACCACGAGATCATTTGAAACCATCAGGGCCAGTATGCAGTATTGACCACCGTAGCAAGGTCTCGGTCGGTGACAGCCAGAAAAAAAGAAAAAAAAAAGCCACCCACGTCACACCCATCCAATTACTGAATACATTTTACATGAATTAGTGTTGACTTTTGATAATTGCGTCATATCGAAGACTCGACCTCTTGCACTCGACCATCTAATTGAATTGGGTTTCGATACAGTGACCAGTCGTATTCGGCTCTGGAAGCTATATCGGACCTTGTAAATCAAACTTCTCAATGGCGACCGCATGGGTCTGGGGATGGCGTCGACCTTTCGCTTGTGTGGGCCATCTATTGTGTCTCGATGACGTTGACAGAATACATACGGCATGGTGGATCCTTGGGTTTGGTCGGGGACATTGACAGACGTGAGTGTTTGTCACTTGTCGTTTGTCAAAAGTCAAGCATCCGACATTAAAGAACGAGAAGAAGAAGGCCCATCTCATTCCGCACCACGTTCGTTCGGAGCCTGGAAGAAGTGACAAGTCCCTTGGAACGAGTCGAGGGTTGGGGGTTCGGCAAGCGCGGCCTTGGTGTTCCCACATGGGGTCAACTGATTCAGGCTTCCTGAAATGGTACCAACATCCTCGGTATGGAAATGCGAAACGTTGCGCAAGGCTCAACGTTGTCCATGTTCGGATCGACAAGGTCATTTGGAGTGCGTCCAGCCAGACACGCTGTGGCGATCAACCGCAGCCAGGGGAAGGGCCCTCCATGAAGCATCTCTACCCACTGCACATCATCGTGGGCTCATATATACATACTCGACATAGCCGGGAATCCCAATGCACACCTATTAGGGGTAATCAGCCACCCATGAAAGTTGGACACGCCTTTCTGGTATGTCAGCGAACTTTGTCCGCGAGTAATACATTCATCATGGGCTGTGTGTGACCGGAGTTTGCGGGAGCCGGAAAACCAGTTCCCCCCCCCTTCCCCTCCCATCCGCGGGACCAGTCCTTCCTAGCGAAGGGCTCCCGCCTCCCCCACCCCACGCTTGTGGCGTCCACCCATATGAACCAGATGCGCAAAAGCGGTTAGTGCGAGAGACTCACTGATAGGCTTTTGTCTGGGAAGTAAAAATGGAAGCGCCGTGCGAAGGGGGATCGCGCGTTAAATCGAGCTTCCTCGGAACAAAGAACAAGCAAACTAAAGCCTTTCTGCAATGTACGGAATCCCGGAGTCCGTCATTCAAAGCTTTGAAGAGGCGGACGACGAGGGACTCCAAATTCGGTAATTTCCCACGCTTACTCATACAGCAATGGCCGTGCATTGGGGGAACGTTGACCAGCCGCAGTGCGCCTCTCAGCCTATCCGCAACGATGGCGAGGCCAACCAGAACTACCCGACGCCCTATGGTGACGAGGAGCATGACAGGTCCTGTCACGCGCAGCTCATTGCAAGCAGGCGGCCGTCGTACCAGAAGCAGTGGCGCCAACCAATGGGGTAGAGTCATTTTATGTAAAGGATCACGTCTTCGACCCCCATATGAATACTCATATTTACCGTCTCGTCCAGGCAAGAAACGTTCTCGGCCAGTGGTACAGAAACGGTCCAGCACGGCTAGATCTGCCTCAGTTGAGGACGATCCTGAGCCACCGTTCAACGTCGTAAATTCCCGGAACAGATGTCCCGGGAAGAGAACGTTGCGTCAGGGGGGCACGCATATAGGGGACCCTGCGGAGGAGCACGAGTCTCTTCTCCCTGGGCCATCCAGAAGAGCAGCAGGTACAGGCGCACGTCAGAAACGACCTCCTCCTTCACAGTTGAAGACGCTCGAAAAGCGCCTCGACGGCGCCCTCAGCGAAATAGCCGACCTAACTAACTTGGTCAATGAATTCAAATCCAACAACGCCAAGGCTCAATTGAAGTACTTGGAAGAATATTTCACATGCATACTGTACGTTGCCGTGTTTCATTATTTTTTTTTCTGAAGCGATAAACCGAACAATCTATTATTTTAGGTGTTTTGAAATCATGTAAGCCTTCCTGGGTCTCGTTGCGGTGTATCGCATATCCTGAACAAGCCTTCTTTGCACAGGGCGTGTCCGTATAGCTTGCATGCCCGTCACTGCGGTCATACGTTTTGCGCCACCTGCATCTTGAAATGGTTTTTCTCCCGCCTCCACCGCAATTGTGGTGGTTGGCATGAATCCGTTGACTGTCCTTTATGCAGAAGTCCTTTATATTGTACCCCCGATCTCCCCCCACGGTCCGATTTCACATTCCCTTTTACCCCGAACAGGGCCATGGACGGTGCGCTCCAAGGCCTGGTCAACGGTCTGACGAATGCCATAGATAATCAAGGCTCCACAGCTGTTCCCAGTGTCTTGGCCGATTGGTATGAAGAAGGACGTTCAAGGCAAGAATGGCTCAGACGAGACAGGTGCGTGGCTGCTCTCAAATCCGAACATGGTCCACTGGCGCTGAATCTCCTTCCCTTATTTTACCACCGCTCAAACAGAACTGGCAGAACCGAGATGACATCCCTCGCCACTAAATGGGCGAATTTGCAGTCGCTCGATTTCGTCAGTATCAAGAATCGTTTGGGGGTTTAAAACAAAATTTTTCTCTGCGGTGAGACGCTGCATCCGTACCGTGCAGACCCGATCATATGGGCAGGTGATCACGCAGACGGATGGTCATTTGCCTCGACGAGTTCCGCCGATCCCCACCAGTGCCAGGTGCTTGGTGGACTTGATAACGTTTGGTCCAATGCGGTTCTTGTAATACTAGATTCAGACACTGTATCCCATGTGTACGATACGTATTGACTTGTCAATAAAACCAATAAATTCTAGAGGTAAAAACATCTCTCCTTCAGACCCCGCATGCCAAGCAGGTCCTGTACCGTGCAAGTCAACTGAGACATTCACCATTTCGCAGACAGCGCACACGTACCCAATCAGTAGGTGAGAGCCACAGATCAGCGACCGAATCCATTTTACCAAGGACGGCTGCACCCTTCCAAGCAAGGACGCTAGGATCGACGTCCTTTGGCGATGGTATAATTTGCACCTTTTCCATGTTCGGCACAAGGGGCGTCGCAATGGCCTGCAATCTACACGATAGTAAGGGGTTGGATATAAATAAATAAACATGACGGCAAAATGCTAAACTGAGACGCAGACCTGCTCTCGAGTGCATGGGCCATGCCGGGTATATGCGCACCCCCACCGATAACTAGGACAGCCTGGAGGAACTTGCGAATCTTGTCGTCACCGCCGCATGCCCGAGCACTATTGAATATAGCCACATCGAGCGGGAGTTTACTCGCTTCAAAGCACACATCAATGGGCAGCCCACCCGGGTAGCTCGAGGTCGGCGGGATGGGGCGCAGTTGCGCCTGTGGTATTGTATGCGAAGGCTGGGTGGGGTGTGCCGTTGTTTTCTCCTCCGTGTCCACTTGAATGATTTCTGCTGGTGCATTCGACGTACCTGTTTCAGCAGGTTCTGCCGCAGAAATCGCTGTGGGAGGTGGCGTGGGGTTGGCCGTAGAGGGTAATGATGCCTCTTGCTGTTCGACTTTGGTTCCGTTCTCTGATTGGATAGGAGGAGTCCCTAGTTGATGTGGTGGGTGAGGTAAACTGTAACGATAGGACATTCATACCTCCTTGTGACCGTGCAGGAGCGGGCACTTGAGCCGAAGGAGGATCCGACACTGCAGAAGGTGGGGGTGGTAATAAATGCTGCGTGGAAATAATCATGGCCTGGGTCTGTATCCCAGATAAAGAACCGATCTAGACAGAAGTACTGATGAACCTTACCACATGGTCAGCGGGAAGTTCAATGATCTCTTCTGTCACGTCTGGACTAGAAATCGGTCGTAACCCAATCCGCTTTCTGTCGAACTCTATCACTCGAGGCTCAAATATACTCTGATCGGGGACTCTCGGTCAGTTGTCCATGCGGGACACCAGAACCACTAACCATTGGAGCTAGTATTATCTCGTCATACGCCCGCAGACCGTATTTTTCAGTCGGTTTCCCATACCGTCGCACTACAAAGTCGTACAGGTTTAGCGCCACGTCGCCCTAAACCTGTTCGTTAGGTTACACTCAGCCACTGTCAACAATTCCTTACCTCGGCCAGTGTACATAGCCGCGCCTTGAGGTCTTCCATAACAAGCCAGTCATGCCAGCGAGCAAGGTTGATACTGCGGTAAGGAAAATTAATTCTTTCGAGTAGCACGTAAAGAAATTCCGTGACATCATTTCCGCCGACGTTCAAAGAAATCCTACAGAAACGCTTAGAAAGCTTAACCAAATAAAGTTACCGCCTTTACCTGGAGTCAGCGATTACCAGGCCTTCGTCAACACAAGCCACGCTCGTGCAAGCAGCGCCAATATCCACCACACAAGCGCTACTTATTCCAGCGCCGTAGGTGGCCGCGAGGGACACCTGGACGGAAGTGAGAAAAGATTTCGAAGAAACTTTTGACGTGACACGCACCTGCTGAACGCAGATCTGCTTGAAACCCATGCCGGGTAGAAGGATGTTTACAAACTCCCGGACATAAGCACGGTCATAGAAGTCTGGGATGACAAGAACCACAGAATACTTCTGCACACGCACATTAGGATCACTGCTCGTCATGACGATAGCTAACACAAACCTTGTAGTCCTGACGGGTCATCTTGTATTTGTCATGGAGAGCAGTCCAAATGATGATCTTAATGTCATCGAATATCATCTGGATGGATGGATAATCTCTTGTGTTGAAATTCGATCCATGTATTGGCCATCTGACGGTGTAGTTCAGCTGCTCGGGGTCGGAAATCCTAAGTGCCTATTACGAGTCTGGTGAACATGTCTATCGACAGGTCCAAGAAGCTCGTACTTGTTCGCCTACTAAGTACTCATTGTCTGGTTCAAGTACCCAATCCACGCGAAAGGGGTCATTTACTTCTGGGATGATTTCCGGTTTGAATTGTTCATTGAAAGTCGAAGCGATGCTTGTCGCGTTCTGTGTGACCCGAAGCTTGTAGAACTTCATACGTTCCCGAAGCGATACCGTGATGAACGCCAGTTTCACTTCAAACTTGGGCCGTCTTGTCAGCTACCCATGCAGCCACAGAGGTGTGGGTTAACGTACGGGATCATCGGACACTGGGGTGACCGCATACTCGTCGGCATTGGAGGGTTGTGGTGTACTAGTCGACGTGTTACGGCTCTTCCTTGGCCGCATAACACCCTCGACGAAAGCCGCCTCTGGAACTGGTGGCTGATGCTTCCTTGCGATGACATTTGGAATGGAAAGCGGAGTAACTTCTGAAGCTTTCCCGATGCGAAGCCATCGAGAGCCTGGGTGGATAACAATCACATTCGAGCCACGTCTGCGCTAACCGCTCAGTGTTTGCTCCAAAACACGGGTGATCTGGGCAATGATACGAGTTCACACCTTTGTTCAGGGGGAGGTGCAGTGTCCTCCGCTGGCATCTTTTGCTTTCGTGCGGCATTTCTTCCCCATAACGTTTGGCTCTCTGTTTTGAGATATGATGCACCCATATGTTTTGGATTGGGCCTTCATTCTGAAGATTAGCTGCGCCTCGGCCGACAAACTCTACTCTACATACGCGAGCGGGACATGCATCGACGTGTATCGCATCCCACTATCATCTTTCTTCGCGTTCGGGATTCCGCGTGGCATGGTTCTGGTGGACAACGACAAGGAATGGGTTTGATACGTGTTGTGTCGTAGAAAGAGGTCAGCCGCTGTATATTGATTCCGCACATATACATCTCATAACTTGCCATATTTGGCGCAAGGGGCTGGTGGTCATTTGTGCTCATTACATAGTATCGTAGATGCATACTAGCTAGCTGTCCGAAGTGTCATACAAAGTGGTTATCATAGCATTATATAGATAGAAACATATGCGTGTCACCAGAACGCACACCTTCACACAATACCAGATCAGTTACCTCAGTAGAAACAGCCAAAGAAGACGTACCATCCAGAGAAACATTGACAGAGGTTTTCTAGTGATGTTGCCTGCAAGATGAGTTTATCGACTTGGACAATGACCGGAAGAACCACATTAGGATCGAAATCCCTTCCTGTGTATAGAATAAACAATCAAGGTTAAAACAAACCAGGAAACGTGGCACAAACCGGTAAGCTTATGTTGCACACGATTGTATACGGCCAATGCACGCTCGTTTCTCACTTCTTGTCTTGCAAATGGTCCATCAACGGCCTCTGCAGTACGCTTGTCAGCACCACGGTGGTAAAAATAAATGGCACGTTACCATTGAAGATATCATTCTCATCTGCATGTAACCTCCTCGTCGGGGCCTGGGGATATGCCGCAACTTTTGCGAGCTCGGCAGCTCGTCCTGGGTCGTAGACTGCATCTGGTTCAGGAGTAAGTACCAACATCTCTGCGTCTGGGTTTCAACGAAGTACCATCTTGTTTCCTGACGTCAACATCCGCTTGCATGAGCCTCCAGTTAATAAGGGGATCATATACGAAGGCTTCCAACACGGCCATCAGGGACTCTTTATTGGCTCGGAGTACTGACATCGTGATTTCGCAAGTCCGTCGGAAGCTGCCCTCAATCCCACTTGTCTGTACATTACCATCAGAAGATGCCGTTCGATAAATGGATCGTAACCTTACCTCCATAGCGTGCGTTAGCATTCTCGTCAGCCGGAAAGGAATTTTCTCAGGGAATTTCTCTCGGTGCATGGCGACTTCGAAACAGTCCCCGAAATCAATATGGACAACCTTTCCAGTGCTTCTCTCGATGAGTAAATTGGATGGATGGCGATCTCCCAAACCCAAGATGTGCCCAACCATGCTATTGACAGCTAGCGAACGTGTATAGGTTGCGCGGCGCTCGAGCCAGTGTTCTGAATTTGCACTCTTAAGCCATAGAACCCGGTACAAATCCTGACCAGTAGTGTTTTCAAGGGCGTACTCGAATACTTCCACTTTCTGGAGCAGTGTCAAATTCTCGTAGTCGGGGGCCATCTGTGACATGAGTGAGCGATCAGTAAAAGCAAGTCCTCTCTCCTCACCTGGAGCATTAACCGATATTCAATGTTCAGCAACACCTTGCGAGAGTCGCGGTAATCGCGAACTAGAACATGAAGCGTATCACTATCTTTAACCCACCCCATCAGACCAGCGTTAGGTGCCAGTGGAATTACAGCATATCGTTGAATGTGTAGGCGTCGCTTGAAGCTATCGGTATCAACAGAGAGCAATGTGTTGACGAGACTGAAAAGTTGCATAACACGCTCATCTTGTCGCAAATCCTCGTGACCTGGCAAGGAAATGAGATAACGAGTAACAGAGGAGCACATAATGCTAACCTTTGAGACCATACAAATAGTCTTTGCCATCGTCACCCTTTAGTGATAGTCGTCTTGGTCGCTGCTTAGAAGCGATCACAGTGAGTTTGGTGGCGAAGCTGGCAATCTTGATCACAGGCCGGCCGCTTTGATAAGTTCCTGAAGATAACTTAGGACATACACGTAAAGAAAGCATGTTGCGCACCAGGCATTGCCAGCTCGAGATTGCGTGCTTTCAGAAGCTGGGGCGAGACATATTGCAAATCCAGCGTGGTGAGCTGAGGCAATTGTTTCTCCACCTTGCGGAAGACCTGAAAGGAGAACCATATGAGAAAACCTCAACAACCAACGCTCAAAAAGAAAACCAACTCCGTAGTAAATGTCCCAAGCCTTATTTAACTCCGTCATCTCGCCAAACTCTCTGTACCGGCGACAAGCCTCACGTGCCTCTCGAAGGTCTCTGCCAAAGGCCTGGACAAACGATATCTCTCGTGCTGTCGTTGGGCCCTGCGTTGCGTGAGGTAAGTAACATACTTGAATAGCATGGCACAATTCTACGTACGCGTTCGAGCAGTTCATGCAAGGGTTCAAGTGTGGCAATCATGCCTTCAGGGTTCTTGTCATTGAAGAACAACCTGGAAGCTTCTTCAAGGCCTTCATGCCACAGCTCGTGCCACAAAATAGCGACACGTATGAGCTCTTGACTGACCAAAAGAGCCTAGACGTATCATAAGCCTCGAGGGGTCTTGGTAAGCGACAAAAACTACCTGTTCAACAATAGTAGGGCTATGTTCCCTCATCCGATCCATAATGTTCAAAGCAACGTTCCGGCGAGTTACGCTAGAGGATTTGGAAGCTACTGTGAGGGGGTATATAAGAGCTTGGGGATGGTGCTTTCCGACTTCGGTAAGTAGATTATTGATATTGCGGCGCACATTGACGTTCGGCGTCTGGATCCGAGCAATGATCTGAATTCGGCGTGAGTAGAATTACAAAGGATAAGTTAGTTATTCTCCCAGCTTACCTGAGGTACGACTTCTAGCCAAGTGTCGACCTCCACTTTCGAGAAACCTTCGGCCATTACTTGACTAACCTCGTCATGAGCGCCGTACTTGAACCATAATGTCAGTAACCGCAGAGTGTCTTGCAATGCATTTTCGTTGCGTAACGCAATGGACCGGAAGAACCCTGTCACATAATATCAGCATCGGTATCATACATCAGGACGTTGATCCTCGCCTTGGACAGCCTGCACTATGTGAGCTGCGAGGCTACTTCCAGGGACGTCGGCAACTGTGCTTTCCTTTTGACTCTCGAGATGACTGACAAAGTCGAAGTTGGCGAGCGCCCATGTGTGCCAGGCCTTGTACCAGTTCGGATCGTAATGGGTGGCCAGCCTGTAGCAGTACAGAATGTCTTTGACGTTACGCTGCCAGCGACAGGGTTAATGGTGATATCAAGGCTAGCTTGATGCTTACAGCACCCCAGTCTTCTTTCAGTTCGAGTTGCCATTGGCCCTGCTTGAAATAACAGCGGGCGAGCAAACGAGCAAGCTCGTCTAGTTTCTGCTTTCCCACACCAGTACGCTGGGAATGTTCCTTGGTTTCCGATTGTAAATCCCGCGCAACACTGCCAGAGAATTGACGGAGGAAGGTGAGGCTCTCTTCCTGTGCACCACTAGCCCACATGTATTTCAACTGCGCATAGACGACACTTGGCGGTGCCTTCATGTGTTGGTCATCACGTATGTGCTGGAGCTAGGACAACGATAAGTACACTCCGGGTGTGAAGCAAAGAATCATACCCTTTCGGGGGACAACAGTGAGTGGATTGTTTTCTCAGCCAATGCCATTCGATCCGACTTCCGGCAAAGGTTGGCAAATTTGATCCACATGACAGGATCATCTTCTGGGTTCAGAACCAACGCTCTAACTTGCAAAATACGCTGCCAAGTCTCAACGTCGGGCTGGCAACCCTGAAGTCTTGACGGCAGGTTCAAATCACCCCAAGAGCGAAGTGAACATGAACTCACCTCTTCATCCATGTCTTTCGCATTGCTTGTTGTCGTTCTGGTTGGTCAGCATATTGCTTGAACATGATAATCTCCTCAAGCTCAGAAAGCATCTGAGCGCGGACAAGAGTGCTGGAGCCCATCAGTAACCATCGACATGGCAGTAGGCCAAAGCACTCACTTATAAGAGCGACCGTAGCCCTCCCCTACAAAAGATGTCAGCTCTGGCTCGAGCAGATCTCGCGCCTTTCCAATCTCCCTGAGCGCCTTCGGGAACTGATTCTGGTGGACAGAAAGTACCGCTTTGTAAAAAGCACGATCAGGTGAGTCCACCCTCATAACTCCAATATAATCGTCCATGGACTCCCAGTCTAGCAGCGACCACGCAGCAGCGGCAGCCATGGGAGAAATCTCGCGACGTTCCTCATGGTTGGCACTTTGCCAGGTTTCTTCGACCTGCATGGAAAGTTGATCCCACTCGCCGAGTGCGTGCAGACATTTCATTCGCCCAATTTGCACTTCTGGAGAGTCAGGATCTATGGCCGCCTTCTTGTCATATGCAACCAATGCTTCCTGCCATCTTCCAAGCCTTTCGTACCACTCCTCGTGCTTGCTGACGTCGTACTGTTCCCGAGCGATGACCAATGTTCCCCAGGCTGCGTCGTGCTGTTGCAGCTTTGTGTTAATGCCAATGAGCGCTTCGATGATATTTGGCGATGTTTCGGTAAAGAACTCGAGTTCCTTGTAGTGGAGAGCCTTTGCATATGCGTGGAAGCGCATGGCATACTCGCCAAGGGTTCGATGCTCGATAGGAAGGGGCTTCTCTTCATGTTCCATGAATTCAGCAAGGCTAAGAAGGCGGTGAATGAGCTCAGAAGGGGCAGTTGTGGAGATGAGGGCATATTCGATCGAACGGACGAGTCCTTCCTGTAGTAGTGCTTTAGTATGAGTAAACCAAGCAGAAAATTACAGTCGTTGAAACGAACTTGGTACTGATCATACAACTCCGTCCAGCAAGACATGAACGCGGCGTTGAAAAGTTCTTTGGCCAGTGGCTGGTGAATGTCTACCAAACTCATACAAGCGCGGAGCGCGTGAGACGGGGACTCCTTCATAAACTCGACAGACAAGCGTTGCATCCATTCTATCCAGTCGTCCTTCGTCGTGACTGATGATACATCCCATGCCTGTTTTAGGTGTTGTTGGTTGACGGTCAACTTCGCTGGCTCAGCAACTGCTGATATCTCAGCGACCTTGGTACTCTCCCTGAAAATCAAAGTGTTTAGATGCCTACAAGTCCGAATTATAGGGGGTCCACCTACAGCAACTCATGGATCCCGGATTCTTGTGGCAGGCGTTCGCCATTAAGTAGTTTGGTGATAAGATTCTCGTAGCGTGGATGATGGATACGATTTCGGAGCAAACACTGTCGAACGCAAGGTTCGTCCGAAGGTTACGATGAACATCGATGGTGCAAACATACCTTATTGACCATGGGGACGAAAACAGCGAAATCCGAACCAAGTTGAATGACAATTGCGCACAAGGTATCCATGACTGCTTGCCGGAGCTCATTATTAGGTGAATCCAATACCCTAGCCAACGGGTGAATGATACGAGAAGCATGATCTGAGAAGTTAACACGTTGAGATAAATGAGCTATGGTTTGTATGGCTCGCTTCCGCAAAATGCTAGATGCGTCAGGTCGCTCGGCAGTCTTCACGATGACTGGAATGACGAGGTGAAGATACTCCTCAATGTTTGACCCAAAAGTCAGGAATGAATCAAAAATCTTGATTTGGGTGTTCATCCGCTTGTCCGTCAACTCCCCTTCGAACACCTTGAGTAGATGCGGTAAGATGGTTGGTAAGAAGGGCTTGAACTCAGCATCTAACGCTTTACCCAAAGCCTCGATGAGAGAGACAATGGGCAGCTGTAAAGAGATGTTTTCCCAGAGGTCCGTCACGAGCCCAAAAACATCTGGCGTGTAGTTACGGATGTGCTGTTTGATGATCCCTACCAAGATCGCGAGCTGTTGCAAATGGAATTCTTGCAAGCGTGCCGCGGAAGTGCGCGCAACTGCAGCGAAAGCAGGGATGATCTGGGAACCGCACATCAGATAGATGATACTATGTGCCTGTCTGGCTATACCAAGTACCTGAGGTAAGAACATGACACACTTCAAGCCTTGCGTCTTAAAGATGTTCATGATGGCCTCTATGACGGTGTGGTGATGGTTGCTCATAGATTGGTCACGCAGGACTGCAAGCAAGGCGGTGATCACAACCGTCTGATAGTAGTCATCGGAATTGCTGGAGGATGCAGCGTTAGAAACCGTGGTCGTGTTGGCAGGCAGGGTTCCCTCCGCGATGGCATCGTCGTCTGGCTTGGTCTACAACCCCGTTGACATTCGACGAAGGACCAAGGGGGCTGACACTTACCTTGCGCCTGTAAGGGTCAAGTGCACCGAGGATACCTAGGACCTTCACGACTTCTCTGACCACGTCACGTCGGGACGACCCCGATTCAGTTCGTAAGATCTTATGCAAAATCGGAAGAAGCTGCGGGTATTCGACCAAGGGTGTGATCACGTATCCTGTACTGGAGCATAGCTGACCAAGCGTACGCAGAGCGGCGTCTCGTTTCGCATGTGCAGGGTCCTGCAGCTTGGTGATGATGACTTGCATCAGCTCTGGGATATGTGGAATTACGGCCTCGCCTCCGACGGCAGAGAGCTCCCCAAGACACATCAGGATGTTAGCGGCCACAGTTGGGTTTGGATCGTTCGCCTTTGTAAGCAGAACACGGAGAATCGGCAGCGCATATGATTTGATTAGCCGCTGGGTAGCGCTCACAAGAAGCGTCAGAAGGCGGGTACATTCCTCCCGGTTGCGCCTATAAATTCACTGGTCAAATCAACGTATGGGGTGTTAGAATGAAACCGTACATGACAGTTGCGTACTCCAATTCTGTGAGGAGCTGGATCAATGCTTTGCGGAGTGATGGCATGACATAGGCGGGATTGTGCTTGGCAAGTCGGCCAATCAAACCGACTGCCGTAACCCGGTTCTCAAAAACCTCGTCATTGAGCGCAATGAAGATGGACCGAACGTTCTCGGCTTGCGCTAGATGCTTGTCAAAACGTTCGTGCAAAGAGGAAAGAACGGTCTGCCGAATAGTGGGATCTGCAATGGACTCAGCACACCTTCTCTGCGGTTCTGCTGAAAGTCGCACCAGGATCAGCAATACCAACAGTCAATAGTTTGTCCAGAACATCGCCGATGATTTCAATGGCATGGCTGCTGGCCTGGTAGCATATAGGATCTTTCACAAAAACCTTGCAGCATGCCAAAGCTGCAGCGCGTCGGACTTCGGGGTTATCGTCATCAAGGTAAGGCAAGGCAGCTCCCCGAACGAACTCGTTCAACACGTGACCTGTTGAAATCGCCGAGGCTTAAACACGATACACCACAAGACCCACTCTACTAACCTAAGAATTCGAAAGAACCAAGAGTGGAAAGGGCGAGCGTGATAAGCTCTGGGTTCTTATTATTCTTGGCAGCCTGCGATGCACTCAATTCGTGTGCATGGAAAGCGACATCGCCTCTAACTAAAGAAGGTGGTGCGCCGATTACTTTATAAGGCTGTCCGCACAGAATCGTGGATAACAGGTCCAATAAGCGTTCTGATGAGGTTGAATAGTTATTTTCTGTCCATCAACAAACGGTTACCTTGGATAGTCTTTAGTAGAGGTTGTATATTCCGTGCGATCGCTGTCAAGGCTTGACGCAGTGGGTCACTGAGACCACATGCAAAGAAAAGGTCCAACTGGTCATGAAGGAGCTTGGTCAGGTTTGGACCTACGGCGGATGCCAACATTCCAACACATTGGAAGATGGGTTCTTCAGATGGAGCATTCTTCTTGCTAATTCCATATGAGCAAGAATGACACGGCGGTGGTACATCGCCTACCCTCTCTGTTGGAGCCCTTGTTTGATCTGAGCCATGATGGAGTCCAGGAAGGGTTTCATGTCGCTTCCAACAGCAGTGGCGGTGTGGCCAATGGCAATGAAAGCTGTATACTGAATAAACACAGTAGTTAACGACAAAGGGGGGGACGGATACCAAAGGATCGTTCATTTGGTTTTTCAAGCTGTGTGAGTAGATGAGCCATGGACTTGTGAAGATGGTGTTCAGAAAATGTTTGGGTGTCGTATGCAGCAAGGGTGGGGATCAGGGTGATGACCATCTTGCGGACTAGGTTGTCTCTATGTGACTTAAAGCGAAGGATCTGCTCTGCCGTATCCAAAAAAGATTCTCGCATAAACTAGAGTGGTAGCGACAAGGTTATAGGTGCACTTTTTGGTCACCATTAAGCACATACCATGTCTCCGTGCAATAAAAGCTCGCGATACATGAGTAGCGAGCCATGGATAACCTCTGGTTGTGACATCTTCAAACCAAGCTGCGCGTCTTGTAAGATCTTCTTCAGGTACGTTGTTCGCGTCTGGCGTTCTCTGTTGGTGACGATTTCTAAGCAAGCTGCCAAAAGCTCAGCGGCGCTCTCCCTAACAATAACGCGAGGGTCGCGCAGAGGAATGAGAATCTTATCGAAGACGAGACTTAAATGAGAGTGGAAGTAAACGGCGCTGTTCCTTGCGAGTTCCTTGAGGATGAGAACACCCGCGTAGCGGGGTAATTCTGCCCCCTGTAGGAGTTCCACGGCACCTGGTACCTCCTGGTCCATGAATCCTTCACCGAAATCAGCACCTCCGATGGCCGCAATCTGTCCCAAAGTCTTGGAGGCAGCAAGCATGATATTGACATCGTGGTTCGGCAACAGCTGCTTGACGTAGTTGTAGAATCTGTACAGATATCGCTTGGATCCAACCAGGTCTTCGCCATCGTTCTCCAGCAAATGATCTGGGCGGAGAATTGACCCAAGGGTTGGATTGCCAGTCGGAGGAGTGGGACGCACCGATTGCCAGTAAACCACCAAACCTCTCCGCGTTGTTCTGGCTGTGCATGAGGTCAAACAGGCGTTTATTGATGTCGTCATCCCAGAGCTTGACCGCCGCATCGCTGGGCATCTCCACTACCGTCGTGACGACCTAGAAAGTGTTTAGAACCAAGTACGGGGAGACGGGGGAGACCTACATAGCGGCGAAGGTCGATCGCTGCCTGGAGTCTGGTTTCGGGTGTCTGGCTTCGCAGGGCTTGGAATATCTGACCGAGATTGTCTGCATGGACAGGCGTGATGGTCGCCATGTTTGACACCAGTCGCTGTCCGGTAGAGACGTCAGTGCTAGTGTGATTAGTCATCCCGGCCAAGCCGACACGGGCGACGCCGGAACCACCGGCCTGGTGGTCTAGTCGTATGATTCCTTCTTAGGGCGTCCAAATGGAGGAGGTCCCGGGTTCAATTCCCGGCCAGGCCCGCTTTTTTTTTTTTCGTTTTCTTCTCGACCCTCACCGCGATCGAGGCTTCGAACTCGAACCCACGAATAAATGCAGAATCGCACGCCCGTGTGCGTCGTGTAGGCTCTTCCAGATGCAACGGTTCCGAATTCCCGAAGCACACCTCGGGCATAGCGCGTATTCATGGCGGACAATGCTCGGACAATACCTACCGTCGGACGTATTCTTCTTATCTCCCGTTGGTCCTTGGCCGTGCTCAACTTTGGCACGACTTCGCGCACGTAATGGTGCATCTCGCCTACATCCACGGAGCTGGGACTATTGCGAATCACGACTCCAAGCACAAGTTTCGAATTCGAGACTCGGGAGCCTGGACACGCCGTGATTTTACCTCCCCCTGCCCCTTGCCTTCCGTTATTCCCCACTCGACCCGCGCAGAGATTTACTCCGCGCGTCAACCTAAATCTGAAAATGACGACATCCTTTGTCTACGTTGACCAATATTAACCAAATCATCGGACCATGCTTTTCTCTAATCGGCAGTAATGTCCCAACGGACTGAACCAAGAAGTGGCATGTCTATCGCTGCCAGCTGGCTGCGCGGATTAAGAGGATAATATCTTGAGTTTGAGTGGGGAAGATGCTCCTACCACACGCAGAGAAGGTCAACCAAATGGACAAAGCTTGTCGCCAAATTTTTTTTACTCGACAGATATCTGCGGACGAGGTGACGACATAGCTACTTATCTATGGGATCTAACCTTCTGTGACGAATTGACCCCATGCGCGCCGTGTCTTTTTCTGGCACGCATTAGTCGTCTGCGTGTGGGCGTGCTATTTCCGATTCGGAACAGGTGTCTCGCCAGGTGGGTGCCACCTGGAACTCCTCCCCTTCCGTACCCCCGGTAATGTCGGACCATTATTCTGCTTCATAAGTTAAAGTGATGCGGGGTGTCCCCTACAGGCGCCGAAACGTCAATAAATGTAACCATAATGTGTCCATCAATTCTGGTATCCCCCAGACAGCGAGACTCCTCCACCTTCATGTTCCCTCACACGCCTGATCAGCACACCAACGTCGGTTGTCTCTCCTTCCGGCGATGGTTCCGGCCTTTTTGGACTAGCGCTCGCTCGTCCCCAAAGCACATCATACGGCGCTCAGACAAGGAATGTGATGATTATGATAAATCACTCTCCACAGACCATTTCAGCACCACCGATGCCGACTCTGTACGTATGGCAGTTTGCCCCATGGAGAAGGCGAGGCCTCACCACTTATCAGATCCCCCAGCCTTTTGAACCATGCTGCGACTTTTCGGCAAGTCGATTAGTGCATCCAGTCGACCCGCCTTCCAAGTATATCGATCCACCATCCAATTTCCGATTTAGGTCGGCATTGATGTCTTCCATCAACGTAACAGTGGACAGTCTAGATGATGATTTGAGGGATTTGAGCCTTCGCATCCACGGTCAGTGCACTACAGGAATCCCACGTCCAATCTAAATAATCTGCACATTCTGAAAAGACCGCCCCGAAGTTATGTTTGAAGAGCAGTTCGTACCATTATCCCCTATCACGGGTCGCGCTAGTCTCATTTCTCCTAGCTTCGCCCATGATACCCTGTGTGACTTTGTGGAACGCCACGGGTTTGTTGTGACTAGACACTACCTGGGTTTAGAGACTGCATGGAGAGCAGAATTCACCCACGGTAGTGGCGGTCGCACCCTTGGGATCAATTCAGAAATGGATGCCTTGCCTTTAATTGGCCATGCATGTGGCCACAATCTCATCGCGGCAAGTGGGGTGGGGGTGGCAATTGCGATTATATCTGCACTTCAAACCTACGATGTACCCGGAAGGATCATTCTTCTCGGAACTCCAGGTAAGTTCTGCCCAGGTGATAAGGGGCACTTACCCACGATTGGTAATTTCACACAGGGGAGGAGGGTGGTGGTGGCAAAGCAATATTGCTAGAACGCGGTGGATACAAGGATATGGATGTTTGCCTGATGTTTGTTTCCGCTGGGATTTTCCTTGGGGGACACTTCTTGATGGCCCTATTTGCAGGTGTCACCCTTCGCCAGGCCCCACGGATTCGGTGTCGTTGGGAAGTTGTCTGGCCATGCAGTCGATCGAAGCCGAGTTTATTGGCCACTCGTGAGTAAGACAAGCATGCTGGCTTGTTCAGACTAACGATCGGGACTAGGGCACATGCGGGTGACGCCCCTTGGGATGGCACCAATGCCCTCGATGCTGCCTTCCTGGCCTATTCAAGCATCTCCGTCCTCCGCCAGCAAATCAAACCAGATCATCGGGTTCATGGCGTCATCCAGGGCTCCCAGAGCTCCCCCAATGGTGAGGCGTTGGTGGACCCTCGCTTGGTCGAGTAAAGTTAATTAACCGATTAGTCATACCCGACTATGCCAACATGCGTTGGCTGGTACGAGCGCCAACCCGAGACCAACTAGCGGTCTTGCGAGATAGGGTGAAAGCATGCTTCGAGTTCGTCTGAGAAAACATACCACCTCATTTGGCGTTCTAATCTGAAGTTGGCAGCGGCGCCGCCCTCGCTACGTCCTGCGGTCTCAAGGTCACCATGGGCGTTCCATATGACGACCTACGTCAGAATAGCATTCTCGGTGCGTCCTTTCACCCGTGACAACTTTCGGTTAATATTCATTTCTGGCGTCTCTTCACCAGCCAACTGCTTCTCACACGCAGTCAGCACTAGTCTTGGTATGGACACATGCGAACGTGGATTTGGGGCATCCACAGACTTTGTGAGTCTTCCTCCAATGTGGTATGACCGAGCCGATGCTAACTATCTTCCCAGGGCAACGTATCATATGGTAGGTCCTGCACATATCCATCATCCACGGTCCGATATTTAGCCCCCACATTTAGAGGTACCATCTCTGCATCCGTCTTATGGTACGCCACAGCATATCATGTTTGGCATGGGACTGATATCTATAATCACTGTTTCCGTTGGTCCCACTAGCGATACCAACGGTAACCAATGGGGGTAACCATACGCGAGCGTTTGCAGAATCTGCGCGAAGCACGGAAGCTCACAAAGCAACCATGAAAGTTACCAAGGGTTTGGCGTGGACAGGTTTTCGTGTCATTGCAGATGACAAACTATACGAGCAGGTGAGACAGTCTGTCACTCAGCATACGGCCCATCATTTATTCTTCCTTATAGGTGAAGGAGGCTCATGCCAACAATTGGACCGCCAATAAGTTGTAATACCACATTTTCGAAGTCGGGCACATAACAATGTATTCTCTGGTCCGAAACAGGACGTATGCATCACTACAATGTACTACTATGGATGTATCCAGAAAACGTTCCAATGGGACAGGCATACTCAATTATGGTAGGAAGAAATCTAGATCATGTCGTGATCATGAAATCACTTTCTGCACCCAAGCTTCATCGTGGGTCTATTGCGCAGGGGTGTCTGCAGAGGCTGCTTTCTCGGCTTGTTCTGCGCTGTTCCTGCAGGGAGTGCACTTCCCGTCCTGGCGTGTCCCCCTTGCAGTTGCTCGAAGGTGGTGGTGCTTGGACTTGCTGGTGGCCGCTTCCGCCACCATCCTGATCCGGAAGAGTACAGCATAAGAGTGGCGCAAAAGCCATATGCGCGCATCACGCACCGTTCTAGTTCCCGGCGGACCTCATCAGATTCATCAGGCACCGCAGTTTTGAAGATGTGTCCCATGATCATCAAACCCTACAACGCCAAAATGATTCATTAAATGCGCAGTCCACATCGACAAATTTACCTTAGCTCGGTTGACTAGCGTTTGTTCTGATGCTTCGCGGTCTTTCAGGACATGATCTACGACCTGATCGGCGTGGACCGAGGTGTCAAACAAACGCAGATGAATTGGATGGTTAACTTGCCTCACGAAGCACTTGCACGACTTCGAAACGAGTCCCGCGCCAAGATGCGAGCAAAATCTGCACAGCAGATATGATCGCGGAGTAAGTTCGATGCTAGCACGTGCGTTGCCGATATCATTACCTTGCCCGTCATGTCTTCCTCAAGCGCGCGTACTTCATCTTCGGCTACATCTCCTTTGGCTTGGAGCCGCTCCATTTCTTGCATGAGCGCTTGGACACTTAGCCTAAATGCAGAACTTTCGTAAGCATCATTCATTCATTGGGTCGATCTTGGAAAGCTACTGACGCGCTACCGATCACGCCCCAAGCGTCCTTTGCTACTGAACCCTTCTCTTTAACCCGTGACCAGAAGCCGGCGCTAAAATGCCATGAATGGTAAGACAGATTCAAATTGACGCCCGAGATACTTGCATGCCGAAGAATTTCTTGGACTTCAGGAATGACGTTGCTTTCATCATGTAAACCGTGCCGATGGCATGAAGAAGCTATGAACAGTAACTGAGGATGCGCTGTGCACCGGTAACCCGATGTGGACCCACCTCAACGCCGAAGCTCTCCAGCTTCAAATCCTCAGCCTCACGCTGTATCTTCTCCTGAAATATCTTTGTCTCCGGGTCATTTTGATCGCCAGGATGCTTTGCCTCAACAAACGGTCTGAGTCTTTCGACGAGCTTTGTCGTCAGAGACTTGACGCGTTCTTCCAAGGCTTTTTTGCGCTCTTCTTCAAGTTCTTTGAGTTTCTTCCTTTGTTCTGGAGACAACTTATTGCGCTTCTTGCCGTCCTTTGTTGGACCCTTAGAGGGCGAAGGGGGGATGGCGGAGATGGAAACGGGCTTCGATGGCGTCTCCGGGCGAGATGAGGCTAGAGCATTGTTTGGGGTGCTGGCTTGACCGTCTGCCCCAGATGTATTAGGTCGTGGCGACAATGGTGTCGCAGTAGAGGGTGGAGTAGCGCCGTCTTTTTCCGTCTCGGTACCTTCTTCTTCGGACATGACGGTGGCTGCGACAGAAGACATTTCCTTCATGAGAGTGATTTCGCCGATCTGAACGTATCGTTGTTGTTTCAATGGAAGTTCAGTCTGATGATATGATAAACCAACGCACGTAATCCTTGAATCTCTCGCCGCCGAACACGTTTGCAAAGAACATGGCTGCGTCCTCCATTTCATTACCCTCCTTGTCTACCTATGATCAGGGTCCATGAAACCCGCGGGGATGTTCAGAACCAGGGGCCACACACCATGGACTTCCCATTCTTATCGTATACAGCACGTAGATTCTATCGATGACGTCGATCAGCTTTCACCACTCGCATGTAACCTCGTGGGCGGAACACGTACAGGATCCGATAGTACCTGAAACGCTTTACTACATCCCCGCGCGTGAGTTCAGTACGTCTTCGTATGAATGCAGGGTCCCAAGAGAATGTCGGACTCGCCTTATTTCTTTGAACTTTTCCTCAGCATCTGGGGAGGGATTCTTGTCCGGATGGTACTACATGGCGCAAGCGCGGGTAAAACGAATACACCCGAGTGGCGAGCGGTGAGGACGGAAATCAATTAGAAACACTAGATACGCGCCAATGGTGAAGCAAGACGTACTTTCATGGCCTGCTTCCGATAAGCCTTCTTTAAATCAGTTTCATTGACATCCGCTGATACTCCCAACTGTCAGAACGTTCCATCCGCGGTCGCCGGTGTGCAGCGAAATATGCAACAATGTCCGTGAGATGATGGCACAAAAGGCGCGGCTGTGACGCGCACCAAGTCATAATATTCAGTCTCGACTGGAGGCATGGTGAATGTGAAGATGTAATATCAATTGCAGTTCGTGAATAAACTCGACGTAATCACGGAAAAGGCAGCGCAAGCGAATGGCAGAAATTAATCTGACACCCACAGCGACGGGGAAAGGGAAAGGATAAAGAGGCGGGAGTGGGGCAAGAAGCTGAGACAAGTGCTGCGCCACAGCCACATGGTACACACGCGTCACTGAAAACGAAACAAGGATGCAATTGAGTAATCGAAATGACAAAACAAACATGGCTAGCTATGCAGGTAATTGGGCTACAACATCGAAATGATGACAACAAGGACAACAGCGGGTCCCAATCGAATGCAGAATAAGAATAGGAACAGCCAAGTAGACAGACGTGTGTGAGAGAGTCCTTCTATAGAATGAAGTAAATAAGGAGTCATGAAGATAGTTGGTCCAGCGCGAGGACGCTGGTGGAGAATCTAACTGCCTTGCGTGGTGTTGCTGGCCGCGTGGCATCACTGCCTGATGATGTGAATGTACTTGACCGATCGATTGATGCGGCCATTGAGGGCGGACGATAGCCCGGTATAAATTTGGACATTCGCCGTTTGAACGACCACACGGACCAGGAGTCTGGGGTGAGTGGGCCTGCAGAAGTAACAGTGGATATGGAGGGTGACGCGCTGAATAGTGGGGAGGGCTGCTGCCGTGGCGTGAGCGTCGAGGTAGAGACACTGGTTTTTTTCATAGATGAACGTGGAGGGGGCGGAGGCAGGCTGTGCTGTTTTCGTGCCTGTTGCGTGGGTTGAGGGTCGTGGGTGCCATGAGGAAGAGGTATGTGGGCGGTGTTAGGCGGAATGTTTACGATGCGGCGCAGTGAAGGGGGTGTCATAGGGGAGTGTCGCTGGACTGGGTTGCGAGACCGGAGATGGGGCGTGCGCGAGATGTGGAGGCCCATTGCGATTTGTTCTATGGTGGGTCGCTCAGACGAGGCATCCGTGTACCGCGAGCGAGCTACACGTGGCGGGGCATAGGGATGCCATTCCTCAGGGGTGGAGTACATCCCACCGTGCTAATCCGCAGCGGAAAAGGTGTGAGAGAGTGGAAAGTGGAGATAGAGACAGAGAGAGAAAGAGGGGACAAACAACGCACAGGACATTCGCTTTGCTTTCTCCGCTGCGAGCTAGGCGAGTTCTGGGTGAATGGCTTCCGCATGGAGAGGAAGAGTCTCGACGCGACACCAGGACTGGCTGGGCGCTGAGGGCGGGGAATCGGGCAGTGTGTCACTGGAAATGTGTCGCTGGGCATGGACGAGGAAGAGGATGGTCGCGATGTGTCCATGATTGGACTTGGGAGTAGCAAGAAAGCGAACGCGAACAAGTCTGTGACACCGCGTCTGCTCGGGTGGCTGTGTCTTCTTAGTCATAGTCTGGTTGTTTCAGTTCACCCCTGTCTACCTTCACCTTGCTCAAGTACCAATGACGCACAGGCCTTGGATAACTGAGCTACTGGAAACGCAATTCGGTTATGGATATACTCTCGTGAGTGTCTGTCTACGTCACCTGGCTAACTCGTCACAGGGATACCCACTAAGCTGACCCTTCTGAGCCTGCGATTGCCACCACCGTTTATGTCGATACGACTTTCATCCTTGGACACAGGAACCCACTCCCTCTCACATATATAAGGCGTTGGCAAGAAGAGAGGCATCGGGTCTCAGAATCAGAGCGAGCGGAAACGGGACACTCTTTAGGACATGAAGAATAAATACATGGAATGCAAGATGACCGACAATCGTCCATTGATTCTGCCTACCTCTTTGTCAAAGAAGATTCGGGATGGCCTTGTTCTCGGTGATTTCTCGTGCTTGCATAGTCGTTGCTGCTTGTCTGGTGGCTTCCGAAGGAACCAATGCGTCACCACTCGTGGATCCGCACGACCATGCCGGCTCTCTTGCATCCCGCGCGACACAGGCTGCTCCGCACTGGGTAATTTATAGTGATAAATGGGTGTCTGGTGAAAATGGGCCACCTGCTGTGAACGAGATCACGGTATGTTTTGATGGGATATTGCATACATTTAACGAAAATTTTCCACGTTCCGGGAAGCAAGGGCTACAATGTCTTGTCAGCCACGCTCTCTTCTCGATTTCCCCTGGCTAACCATCGCTATCCAGTGCACTGTCATTTTGGCTCTTCTCAGGTCTCGCTGATCAAGCCCAAGAATGGACGATGCTGGACTCAGCGACTCGCGCCTCCATCAAGGCTTCGTATGCCTCCGCGGGAATTAGTCTCATAGTCTCTGCCTTTGGTTCCACTGAAGCCCCAACGAGCCAAGGTGCCGACCCGACCACAACAGCGAATAACCTGGCAGCATTCGTGAAACAATATGATCTCGATGGCGTCGACGTCGATTATGAGGTGACCCTGCGAAGGATTATTTTTGTTATTATTACCTTCTGAGCTCGGCACACGATAGGATTTCAATGCGATGAACGCTCAAGATGGCTCTGCCGAAAACTGGCTTGTAACATTCACACAGGCGCTTCGCGCGCAGCTCCCACAGGGCCAATATATTATCACTCATGCCCGTAAGTCAGAACCTGCTGCCGTCTTGGCCATTGTAACATGCTAATAATGAAAACAACAGCTGTCGCTCCTTGGTATTTTGTTTAATTGACCACGAAATGGAACAGCCTTTGAACTTGTATAAATAGGTTCTCGCCAATCTATAAAAGTGGCGCCTACTTGAAAGTACACCAGACAGTAGGGTCCTTGATTGATTGGGTAGGTGTATAGTTGACAAATAATCTCTATGCGGCTAATGCAACATGTTTTGATTCCGCAGTACAATGTGCAAGTGAGTCAGTGACCTCTCTGGCATGCGTTTTTTTACGTGATCAATTTCTACCTGCCAGTTTTACAACCGTAAGCATTGTGCCATTGTTCACCAGTCTCTGACACATCACCAAAACAGAGGGTGTCAATGAATACACGACCTGCACTGGCCTCCTGGATACGTCCTCCAATACTTGGCCATCTAGCGCCGTCTTCCAGATTTCCGCAGCTGGCGTACCGTTGAACAAGATAGTCATCGGAAAACCTGCTACGGCCGCAGATGCGTCAAATGGTTATATGGACCCATCGACTCTCGCTGGCTGTGTAAATACAGCCAAGGGCAAGGGTTGGAGTAAGTGTCCTTTCATGATAAATTAAGTTCTGCGCTCAGTGTAAATTAATATTACTCACCATCAGATGCGGGCGTCATGGTTTGGCAGGTGAGTAAGATGTTGATGCACTTTTACCAGAAAGCGGCATTTCATATGATGCTGACGTGGGCGATCGCCTCAGTACCCCGATGCCAGGACTGATTGGATCAAGACAGTCCGTTCTACGGCGTTTCCTGTGTGATCGGATGATCAGGTTGGATGACGGGAACTTTTAGAATCGTGCTCGTCTTCTGGGGGATGACTTACATTCCGATTTACGAAGAGAGAATACTAGAGCTGTGTAGACTGTATGAATATTTCGTTCACATTGTATTAGATACCAGTGTTCATTGAATTACTTGTGCATGTGTTCCTCAGCTTGAGCCTTTGCTGGAAAGTTTACAAAAGAAATGCCAAGTCGCGACTGTAGAATGAGTGTCCAATGCATAGCACCGTAGTTTCAGAAGCATCTACGGTGGTCATTCTTGGTACGGTTCCAGCACCTACAGTAAATTTGTGACACGAAACAACAAAGGCATTAGATGGGACCTATAATCTCTCCCTCCCGTAAAAGAAATTCCACGACATCGAGACGTCACGAGCCCTTGGTAGCCACTGTGATGCTGCCAGTCCAAGACACGTTCGAAAGCAGTGTCTGTTCCGCATGCTGGAGGCAAATTCGTTGCATCCTGTCGTTCATACTTGGTGGGGGTATCACAGGAATAGGGACACACGCCAGTCCTCAATGACGCATTGTAACAGAGCAGCAGGTATTCTTTGCGTCAAGGTGGCCCTCGTATCAGGAGCTTACTGCTGAATACTGATTGGGGGGTCTGGAGGGAAGAGGACGACGTTCGCTGCAAGATAGGGGTTCCGGAAGACACGAGTTCGAATGTTGGCTACATAAGTTGGCCCTCTTCTGCCAACGCCAATACTGCCATGCCTAGGTGATTGGCGAGGCACAACCTATTCAAGGGCGTCGTAGCAGTGTCCATTTGCTTACTGGGTCGATATCCCTTTGTGTGAAGGTTGACATTGATTCTATCATGAGCTCATCGTTGTTTTTCTTTCAGCATATGCAGAGTATGTACCTGGTGATACGAGTCATTCTGGCCCGTGAGTTATGTCGACGGGGAGAAGGAATGCGTCTTTTCGCGACATTGAGCTAATCTTTGCATGGACTCTGTCTCACAACATGAAAACTCGACCGTAGACAAATGCAATACCTGATCCTGGGACATCTTGATCAACTCCTATGGTATATTCACATCTCATCAAAGGAGCCTCCGATCTGTCGAAGGTGGTCATTTGGTTGAAAGGACAGAATATCTGAAAGCCATGGTTAAAAATGACTAAAGTGGTCTACAGTAGACCGGATACGAATTGGCACAGCAATCAGCCGCCCAGCCAGCACTGCTTGAACCTGTTCAGCATTGCTCTCGTCTCTCGTTCGCTCGCATCGTCAGGTTCTCTGCAACTACCTGCATCTGCATGGACCTCAACACCGAATCGTAGAATTCTTTCTCTTGCGCCAATGGATTCACTGCTGTTGGTTTATTGTACAACTGCCGTTCTGGTCTTGATACCCGCCGTGAGTAGCGTTTTACTCTTTACTCAAGCCAACACGCACCACCGTACGATGAATGCTCTTTCATCCTTGTTCTTCGAGCCTCGAGCCGTCTTACGAGACGCTGCGTCGTGGTGAGGACGACACATTCTGGGTTAGGGAGTTAGCTCCCATGTTTTCTGAGGAAACAAGGTGCACCGCGTGATACATCCGAGCACCTCGCTGATGACGTCCAGATTTATCTAGCACTTGTCTTGTTATCCCCCCCACCGATAGTCACGCGGCCATCAGAGACGACTTATCGTTCCAAGGCATCTCAAAAACCGCTACCGTTACCCTCACTTGCAGACCCTGGCTTGGTTGATCTCAGCATTATTATACCCGCCTATAATGAGACAAATCGTCTTCCATCCATGCTGGAAACGACTTTGACCCATCTGAATTCCCCCGTCTCGAATCCGTCTAGGACATACGAGATACTCATTGTCGACGACGGGTCAAAGGATGACACGTCAGCCCTCGCCCTTAAGCTTGCACGGCAATATGCGCAGAGTGATATACGCGTCATTACCCTCGAGAAAAACCTTGGCAAAGGGGGAGCAGTGAGACATGGAATGTTGCACGCACGAGGTCACCGGCTTCTCATGGTGGATGCCGATGGTGCTAGTCGGTTCGAGGACTTAGAGCAGCTGTGGGAGGCTATGGATGAAATTGCTCCCCAACACGAGCCTGCTGTGGCCATTGGCAGTCGAGCGCATCTCGTGAAGACAGAAGCCGTAGTCAAGGTACTCCGAACTGTTCGTCTTCATACGTCGATATCTCATGCAATAGTCAACAGCGGTCGCTCCTCCGTAATATTCTGATGTACGGTCTGCATACCATTCTCAGGATAGTGGGCGTGGGGCATATTCGGGATACCCAATGTGGTTTCAAACTTTTCACGCGACATGCGGCTCAGAAAATATTTCCAGCACAGCACCTAGCGACTTGGATATTCGACGTAGAACTGCTGCTGCTCGCAAAACAACTCTCGATCCCAGTCGTGGAGGTGCCCATCGAATGGCATGAAGTTGCGGGGAGCAAGTTAAATATCGTCAAGGACTCCTTGCAGATGTTGCGAGATCTAATGGTGTTGAGAGGGAATCAACTGGTGGGACGGTGGAGACCAGCCTCTTCATAAGAAGACCCGGAATAGTAGAGCCCTTCAAACTTCGATGGTATTATTAACTGTATTCATGCTATCATCAAATCCGTGCGCTGACCTGGACATGTCAACAAGTACGCTGCAAAACTCGCCAACCTATATTCAGAACTGCGTTTGCCTAAGGGCCGAGCGGACCGCTAACCAAGTCATGCCTACATACAGCAGCCTACAGCATCTTGTGAATCGCCTTGAGGTTGCTTGCCAGCGCCAATCGTTGCTCGCTTCCCACCTCCAACATTGGAATCTCGGTTGTCCGACAAACCTGTATTCTTCATAGCATCAATTATTCGCAATGTCCAATAATCGGTCCACCATTCATCGCTTCAAGATGAAACTTGAAAAAACCAAACCCAGACAAGTCACAACAGGCTTCCAGATGGACCTGGTATGCAATTTGTCTCTCCCCATAGATTCTCTTGATCAGAAAACGAGGCAGTCACAAGAGTCATCTCCAGCTCTTATCCCTGAGATCGCTTCAACACCGCGTGGATCCAGCGGCCTAGGAAGACGGGCAAGGTTTAAGAATTTACTACCATTTAATCGGTCCAACCGGAGTATCGCAAGTTCCTCTGTAGTTGTGAGTGCTTCTGTACAAACACAGCTGTCCCAAGTTCTATGGAAGCGGCTTGCGTATTGTTTACTGAGACGTCGTCTGATAGCCGCACGATTTGCCCGAAAGGCCGGTTCAAGTTACACCGGACCACGAGGTACATATGAGAAATAGCTAACATCCATGTCTAGTGCTGTTTACTGAGCGCTCGTCTGCAAGATAGCACGAGTCAACTGGCAAGGTGCACCAGCCAGTCGCTCCTACGACCTGTATGCGTGACGAGATCGACGCTGCCCAAAAAGAGCTCGACGCAATAGCACCTGTACCGCGTGTTACGCAACATACTGTCGAGCTTGTCGATGGGACCAATACTGCCGTCTGTCAGATAAACACGCATCAGTTCAACATATCTCCAACCATTCAAGACTTTCAACAAGGTAGCTAGTACTATTGCCAATGTACGATTTCTCGTTTGCTGCATTGGAAGATTCAGACTGACATTGTTACATAGATTCATCCCTATGCTCAGATGGCGTTGGGGGTACTAACCAGTGCAGCTCAGGTAGGTCTTCTCGTTCTGGCGCACACATATCATACCATTCTCGTCAGGTAATCATCAACCAAGCGACCCTGGACAATTCGGTGTCTGGCTTGTTTTCAAAAGTAAAAAGTGTCTACGAGTTCTTTCTCAAAGGAGATACCCTAGCTACCCTTGTCAGGTTGGAAGATCCCCTCGCGCGAATCGCTCAAGTTATTAGCAATTGTACCCAGTTCATCAAAAACTATTCCGAAACGAAGAGCTTTTGTGCGCCCTTCTGATTACCATTCTGTTGACATTCTGATATGGTATCAGGGACACGACTCAGGAAGAACGTCATGTTCGAAACGCAAATTGCTGTTACCGACTACAACAACGCGCTGGACGAGCTGATGCAACAATATCGTGATCGTGCAGTTCGCGACATCCACGTCAACGTTCACCGCGTTCTCGAAGACTTGAACCTGGACGGCATGGTGTATGCGGCCGACGTGGGGCTCAAAACGACGAAGAAATGCCTGGACGGCACGAGAAAGGAAGTTTTGCAGGAGATTGTCGACTGGATTCACGACCCCGACATCAACGCACCGCGGATCATGTGGCTTCACGGCCAAGCTGGCAAAGGAAAATCTGCAATCGCGCATACGATTGCGCTGTGGTCCAAGAATGTCGGTGAACTCGGGTCGTGCTTCTGCTTTGCACGCGACAGACAAACGGAACGTCTGGAAAACAAAATGCTATCGACCATTGCTCGCGACCTCGCCAACCCTACATTTCGACGGGCGTTGGCTAGAGCTATCGAGGATGACAATACACTCAGGACTACAACCGACGTGATGCAACAGTGGGAAAAGCTTCTTCTGGGACCTCTGTCGAAGATCTCAAGTGGGATGGTCGGAAACATTGTGCTAGTCATCGATGCGTTGGATGAGAGTGGCGTCGACTTGTCGCGAAAGCACATTCTATCTATGCTCACATCAACCGAAGCTGCTTCCCTCCCTTCTAACTTCCGCATACTCCTCACATCTCGACCGTTGTCCGATATTGTGACTGCTCTCCGCGATGCTCGGCATGTGAAAGAGACTTCTTTGGATAATGTACCTGCTATGCTCACTCAACACGATATTCGTCTCTATGTGTCCAAGGAGGTCAAAGGTTTCAGGGCGTTGGTGAGAGGGAAGTTGAGGATATCACTCTGAAGGCGGATGGTTTATTCGAGTGGGCTCGACTGGCCTGCGACTTCATCAGACCAAGCGCTGGTCAAACGTCCAAGGAACGGTTCGACAACCTGATGGAGCGTGCGTCAGGGGAGGGGGGAGCGCTTTTAGACAGCATGTATTGTGCAATCCTCGAGGGTGCAGTGGGGCGACATCCAAAGGCTCTCAAACGATTCCGCTCCATGATGCAGCAGATTCTTTGTACCTTGGAGCCTCTCCCGATGGAAGCACTGCATGCTATGCGTGTTTGCTTCACACGTAAGCATGACCGCTTTGATGTGGCCATCATTCTCGACTACATGGGCTCATTGCTCAGTGGTGTCACCGACCCCACCAAACCAATCCGGCCACTACACGCCTCGTTCTATGACTTCTTGACTGATCACTCACGGAGCGAGGACTACTTTGTTGGCGAGTCTGATGTTCAGGCTGACCTAGCCGTTGCGTCACTCCGTATCCTTGATGGTGGTCTATCCTTCAATATCTGCGAGCTGGAGAGCTCCTACCTACTCAATTCTGAAGTACCTGATTTGGCCGAGAGAGTCAAAGCCAGGATTTCACCCCACCTATCATACTCATGTCGTTTCTGGGCCAAGCATCTGCAGGTTACGAAGTTTGATCCTGTCCTTGCAGGGCATTTAAGAGATCTTTTGGGGAGTGAAAAAATGATGTTCTGGTTTGAAGCAATGAGCTTGTTGGGCATCCTTGGCAATGCTGCATTGGCTCTTTCATATGCTACAAGATGGTTACAAGTGAGTAGATCAGTGGTATGATGAATTCCTTTCTTACATGGTCAATGGCTGCAGGATAAGAAGGGGTATGAAGATGCTAGGACATTGGCAAGAGATGGCATGAAATTCATTCACAACTTTGGCATTGCATCCTCTGCAAGCACTCCCCACTTGTACATGTCTACACTGCCATTTACTCCTGAAAATTCAGTGCTCTATAGGACCTTAGAGCCAAAGTTTGGCTCCCTTACCAGAGTTACTGAGGGACATTACCCAGATTGGCCAGCTGCTCAGGTGCTGTTTCAAGGCCACACTGACCAGGTCAGATCAGTTGCATTCTCCCCTGGTGCATCACAAAAATCCCCGTGCCGAGATATGGCCAAACATATGTGGCAGTGTACACAATCCAAAAATGGCAAGTATTTGGTAATCATCCGAGCGCCACGTCGTACCACACGACGTGTTTGCATAACATACGCTGTATCTACAAATTGTTGACCTGACAGCATGTATATACACATATGTTTTGTATGCAGTGACTATACATTGTCATGTATGACATTGGTGTGTCTAGGTAGCAATGTAAGGTGCCGTTACAATGTTCCATATACAGCCTAGTAAGCAACCTTTCTGCACGCTTCCAAACGAAGGGACTTAGAGTCAGAGCACAAATTTCGGAGCTTTCCGTAACAGACAACAAACCACAACAAATATCAACTCCGCCCTGTCCCCTGTCGTCCTGCTTCCCTGTCTCCCTTAGACATTCCAAAAGCTGCCCACCAGCATTCATCTATTTTTCCCTGTACAGAGTCCTGAAA